>Ga0214543_1000445_pt1 | contig 68458 bp, 32 predicted proteins | sample CNSS2metaG_FD_160094 | JGI IMG/M metagenome (GOLD analysis project Ga0214543, IMG submission 160094) | Root nodule microbial communities from cowpea collected in UCLA plant growth center, Los Angeles, California, USA - CNSS2 | ecosystem: Host-associated > Plants > Roots > Nodule | place: USA... | reverse complement strand
AACTTCCTCCAGAAAAAAAGAAAAAGCTAAAATCATTGAGACAAAAGATTTTATTTTTAAAAATTACTATAGATAATTTTTTCGAAATCTAATAATTTTCATAAAAAATTTCACCGCTCAGAATAATTTCCCTAAAAATTAGACCCTTTCCGGAAGTTAAAACATCGAAATGGAAGATTTAAAATGTAAGGGACTAAATCGGATATTATTAAAAAACTGAAGAAAGAAAATAACAATTTAGAAAAAGAGAGAGGGAGAAGGGATGAGGGACATAATTGTAGTTGATTGACTCGGTGAGCTGGGGTTCAAAGAAAACATTTGATTTGGATCTGATTTGGTACTTTGATTGTTACCTTTGATTTTCAGAATTAAGATTAGAGAGCGTAGCAGAAAGTAACCGCCATGGACGCTTTGAGGAAACATGCCACCAAGTTCAGAGAGCAAGTTGCCAAACAGCAACAGGTTTCGTTTTCCTTCCGTTCAAGCTTGTCTTTTTCTGTCTTGTCACTTCAATTTCGGTGGTTTTCTTCTAAAATTAGCGTATGGGTACCCCAAATTTGTGGAATTTGGTCATCACTTTTGACGTTTTAATTATTGTTCTGAAATGCAAGTGAAAATGTGGTTGTTGACTAACGGCTTTCTGGGTGAACTTTAGGTTCAGATAGATACTGGTTTACTTAGGTAAGGTGTTGGATTGGATTATTATTTTTCGGGGTGTGTTTGGCATATTCCCGTGGATCAACCACATTGTTTTTGTTTTTGTTTTTGTCGTTTAGATTCACACTTTCAGAGTTATAGGGTAATGATACTTCTGTTTTTTATTTTTTATTTTTTTGTCGAGTTTCCAGTTCGTGATCTTTCTTAATGTACTTGTTACTCAGGCTGTAAAAAAGCAGTTCACCAGTAGTGGTTATGAGAGCTCAGATGTTGTGGTCATTGATGAGGTCGAAATGCAGAGGCATCAACAGCTGGAAAAGCTGTATAGGGCCACACGTGCAGGGAAGGTATGCATTTTCTCTTCTTGTTTGGATTCATTGTTAATGTTTGAACAGCAAAGAATTTCCTACTTCATAAACTCGATATAGTATGTTATATGTATATTAAGGAGTTTATTCAGTGTCCATGGACCATGCATGCATGGTGACGTTATTGTGGTTATCATTTATGGACTCATGATTTTTTTATTACATTTTTTGTAACTTCTAATTCCATTTCTTATCAAGCTTGGATCTGCAGTCTGTGAAAGCTTTTCAAAAAAGATGGGTGTTGGTACTTATTCTGAATGATTTTCTTGTTGCTGCTGTCGTCACCCCAAAACATTGTTATCCTACATTTGACCTAATACCTCTTGGAATACATTTTAGTTATTGGAGTTGTTTCTGTCATATTTACTTTGAGTGAGGTAGTGAGAGATGGGGAACATATTAATTAACTGAGGGTGGGAGTAAGTATGACTGTACGTCTTTGGACCGCAGTTCTAGCAGAAATTGTCATTTATCATTTTGGGTAAAATAAATTTATCTTCAACGATTGTCTTTTCATGTTGGTTCTGTTTATTGATATGCTCAAAACTACCTTTTGTTCCAGGACTTCCAGAAAGAAATTGTTAAAGCAGCAGAAACGTTTACAGCTATAGGTTACAAGCATATTGAAACAGGTGGAAATTGATTTTTGCTTCTTTTTTCCTGCAAATTCAGTATACTTTGAGGAGTAATATGTTCAGGAATTAGAAGCACCTAGAAATTTTGTATATGGGCTTATGATTTGATTAAATCCTCATAAACAATACCCATGGTAGACAGGAACAAAACTTTCTGAGGATTGCTGTAAATATGGAGCAGAGAACAACAGTGAAAATATATTAGCTAAGGCTGCATCTGTATATGGTGATGCCCGCAAGCATGTAGAAAAGGAGCATGAAGAGTTAAATCGGCTTCTTTCTACCCAGGTGGACTTTGCATTTGTTGATCACATGTATAAGTTTTAATGCAAGTTCAAAACGAGAGAATCTATTAAATTATTAGTTTTATCATCTAGCCACATTTGAATATATGAGTATTCGTAGCTGTGTACAAGTGTTACATATCCTCTCTTTGTTCCTTTTCTCCATTAAATCATTTTTTTGCTCTGTTTTGAAAAGTAAAAAGGTAAAAAGTAGTGTGAGTCTTTAAATCCTGGACATTTTTCATTAGTCTCGCTGCCATGCTGTTTTTTATCGTACAATAATCTATTGTGGTGTCTACTGGAACATAAAACAAGATGAAGTCCCAAAATGACCAAATTTTATTTACCAATTGTCAATTGAATGGTTTGTTGAATAAGTAGTTGGTTAAAAAGATGATAGATGAGGAAGTGATGCTTAAAATATGAATCAGTGACAGAATTTTGTCAGGAAGATTCAAAGGAGTGTATAATTTCCCTTTTCTATTTTAACTATCCATTTCAGTGTATATTGTTTCCTGACCTTAGGATGTGGCTGTATTTTTCTATTCTAAGTCCTCAATACCCATGCTCTGCTGTTTTTTGTGTTGATATATGGGGCTCATTGTTACTTTGTATTACCCCACTAATGTTTATAATACTCTGATCTGGATCTCTAGATTCTGAGTATCAATTTGATCATGCTATTGCAGCTGGTTTGGAAAATAGAATTGTCAATTTGCTTATTGAAAATTATATTATAATAGAGTAAATGACATTGATGTCCCTTAAGTTTATAAAATATTGCGTTGACTCTCAAAACATAGCAGTCCCAAATTTTATTTGTTTTCAAACATGTACCATTCGTGACACCCTTCAGAACAACTGAAAATTAAATCTTAGAATACTGCATAGGAGGTCTAGGTGACATTTGGAATCCTCGAGGAAGGTCAATTTAATTTATTATTCGCATTATCTTTAAATATTATAAGGTGAGAAACATGAATCCAATGGTTTCACTTCCCAGGTGTTAGATCCTTTGAGGCAAATGATCAATGGTGCACCTTTGGAGGATGCACGCCATCTTGCTCAACGGTATAGTCGAATGAGACAAGAAGCAGAGGCACAGGTAAGTCAAAGTTTAGAATGAATTAGCAATGTCTTCTCTTGGATCAACCAGTAACTTAATTATGATTTGAATTCTGAAACTCGTTTATGAGATGGAATGAAAGGTGAAGTTTTGAAGTTGTAATATCTCAAATTTAGAAAGAATAATATATTTTTAAATAATGAGGCCATTGGTCCTATAAGTGCACGAACCTGCTGTTTATTTTAGGAAATTTAGAGAGCTAATTCTAAGGAAATAAGTCCTTGTAATTATGAGGTTGTTTTTAAATACATAATCCTAGTTTTAATAGCAAGGTACACCTATAAATTTATAATAAAGAATATAATTATAGAAAGGATAAAATAAATAACTTCCTAAAATACATCATGAGCATAAAATTGTAGAAAGGATAAAAGAAAAAACTGCCTAAAATACATAATGAGCAGCACGGTTTTCACATTATGTGATAAAGATGTTGATATAGTTTGAGAAGGTGAGCCCAAAGATGTCATGAGCCAGGTATTGGATCATTTCAGCCATGGACAAATAATGGAAAGTTTATTCTAGAAGGAAAGAGAGGACACATTGGAATCAAATATGAAAAGTAGTTGTTATGCTGAGAGGAGGATAGTGGTGTCAAAATGGCTTTTGTGAAGAGGGGGACTGATAGATCCTAGATAAACCAGTTTCCTCCATCTTGATGAAGATGTAGAACGCTCTCTATCATTCTCTCTGTTCCCCCCATTGCCTCCGTTTGTGACTGAATTATCATCATCATCCAGTTTTCTTGTTGAAGACGTTTTCTCCACCACCCCGTAAGCCCATGAATCATATCTTCCAGATTTTGGAACCGCTGATGAGACTCATTTTCCTGCCTGTCCAGGTCTTGAACCAATTCTTGCACCATCTTTTCAACCCCATCCATGCGTGACTCCATTCTGGTATGCACCATACCCTATCTATCCCTCCCCACAGAACCAAGAAAGGGCTCTGGATACCAACTGATAGATCCTAGATAAAGAACTGTACAGAAAGATACTCTTTATTCCAATACTGTCTATTTCCTTACCAATGAAGTAGGGAATGAGACAAGAATTCTATTACAACAGAGGTAATTTAAGAGACCTAACTCTCCACAACCTTTTCCTCCAAACTAAGATACAAAAGACATAATTCCCCTTACCCACCTAAACAGACTGTTTTATAAAGTCTGTGACAGTTGTGACATAACTGTCCTAACTGTTAAGTTTTTTCTTCTACTATAGACAATGCCAAACCTATAAGGGACTTTTCATTTTGGGAATCTTTTTAGCCAATGGCTTGGCTCACAGCTCTGGGGGATGAGAGATATTTAACCTTACCTTTTCCATTTTCATTTGGTGTTCCTGATGCCACAGATTGTCATTTTTCTGTCATTTTATCTGATTATGTGAACACTACCATTTTCATATCGCTAAATATGCATTTTTGTAGTTACTTTCTGTTACTTAGTCGCATAAGATATTTTGATGTGAGATTACAAAAGGGCAACATGATACTCCTATATATACTGATTTTCTAGGCCAAGTACAAGGGTAGAATTACTAGAGCAAGCTTGACTCAGTGGTATTCCTAAGGTTCAAGTCTCTTAATAAAAATCCTTGCAACAACTTTCTATGAATGCACACTCTTAACTAAGGTGGAGAAAAACTCCTTAAACAGTTAAACCACATAATATGAAAAGCTCCTTAAACAGTTAAATTCATGGAAAGGAGGAAGGAGGACTGGCTCAAGCAATGCAATTATGCACAATTGGAAGTTGCTGGATCTCCGACATGGGCTTCAATAATGTCTTGAAAGCTCACTTCTGGGAACCACAAGTAGGTGGAAAAAATTTGGAATATTGGATTTAGGTGGCTGTAGTCAGAAGACAGTCACTGGGGAAGAAAAATGTCAAAGTACAGAGATACTCTAGGGGAGGGAGGACATAATTGGAAAAGTAGGAAATAGGGAGACTGAATAACTATGAGGTGGTTTAAGAGGATATCATTTAAAATGAAAACATTAATCTATTATTCCTATTTATACTGATATTTTTGGGCAAGTACAGCTTGAATACAACCAAGAATGGGATAATTGGTTGAGAGTATATTTGGACAAACTTTTACATGAGCACTTTTAGGAGAAGATAGGAAGAAAAGAATAAAATAAATTTCTCCATAAATAAAATTAGTTTATGCATAAGTTAAAAAAATCAATTTTTGAAGAAGTTAATATAAAAATGTTTCTATAGGTTAGCTTACGGAAAAACTCATAAAGAAATTTCTCTTAACAGGCCCAAAGTTATGGTGGATGGGTTTGCTCTAATATTGAAAATGGAATAAGGGAGACTCAGAATATTGTAGTGTGATGTAAGCAATGATAATTTGAAATAGGAAACGTTGATCTCTCACCCCAGGTTTTGCTATTATCGTAGACTGGGCATAATACAACTAGTATAAGGTCAATGATACTCCTAACCTCATAAGACTCCGAAAAAATAACAATCTTGGTAGTCTGTTAGCTACTGTTCAGAAATTAGGGAAAATTGGAATAAAAGATGGGATTTTATAGGTGAAATCCCCTGGGTCCTTGATAGTTGATGAATCTAGTTTAGAAAGAGAGAGAATAACTGCAAGCGTTCAAGCCAGGATTTTGAGAGCCTCAAATCTCTCCCCCAGGATCTATCTCACTGAAATTCAATGCGTCTAGTCTCTTCCAAGTTCTGTCACCAACTCTTAACTCCCTTAACTGACAGAACAGGAACCATCCTGTTGGGCTTACGTAACATATTCTAATGCACTGATTTTTAGATCATGATTCTTATCTATAACACACACTTCAGAGTGTGGTGGTTACTTTCTTTTTTTCTGAATCTTATAACTCAAGTTTGTTTTGAATTTCAATCAGACGGAGGAGATTGCTAGAAGAAAAATACGGGTTCGGGAATCTCAAAGTGCCGAACACGTAGCCAGACTGCATGCTGCGGAAGCAAAGATGCAGGAGCTGAAAGCAAACATGGCAGTTCTAGGTAAAGAAGCTTCAGCTGCATTGGCTGCTGTTGAAGCACAGCAACAGAGACTTACTTTTCAAAGGCTTGTTGCCATGGTATGATAACAGTGATTGCTAGTTATTATATAAATATATGCCTAACTTGTGATGGTTTTAGAATTTTATTTTAAAGATTGTGCTTGTAATTGTTTAGGTTGAAGGAGAAAAGACTTTCCATTTAAGAGTTGCAGCTATTCTTGGTGAAATTGAAGCTGAGGTGAGAACCAAATTTCTTGAACTTTTAAGAGTATAATAATAATTATTATTTATTTTTAGGAAAATATTTTTTAATAACTAAATTTTGAGAACTTTCTTTTACAATCTAAGGTGGCATATTATAAGTGGCTTCTCATTTTTTCATTTCTCTATATTCCAAAATCACTTAGAAGATGTCACCTCAGGTTGTAAGAGAAAGTTGTCAAAATATCATTGTCCTTATTGTTATTCTAGTGTGTTATTGTTTCCATGAGTTGTTTGCATTTTCTTAATATTAATTATGTATCATCTCATTGGGACTTCTCAGATGGTCTCAGACAGACAGAAGAAAGAATCTGCCCCTCCAGTGGGTATTTCTGAGAATGGCTCCGAGAAAACTATGTACTTCTTGGCTGAAGTATGCTACATATTCCTAAAGCTAATCTTCCCTTTGATTATTATTTTGATGATTATCATTCTTTCTCCTCAACTGTTTTTTGGTGCATCGCTTGCAGGCAACACATCCCTTCAGTGCTGAATCAGAAAAGGAACTGAGTTTTTCAAAGGGCGATTTTGTGGTTGTGCGAAAGGTTTATGCAAAACATTTTTCATCTCAAAATTTCCTTGATTAACTCATATTCTCAATTTTTGAGCCTCCATGTTTACCAAATTTCTAAATGCTTGCCCAGGTGAACCCTTCAGGGTGGTCAGAAGGAGAATGCAATGGTAGAGCAGGATGGTTTCCTTCTGCATATGTGGAGAAAAGACAAAGAATCCCCTCTAGCAATTCAGCCAGTGAAGTTTTCTAGATTCTACTCATCTTATGCTATTCATTCTTTATTTCCCATATTGGATTTTGCACTACATTGTTCAAATTTTGATAAGCAAAAGGGGTAGGAGAAGGATAGTGAAATTGATGAAAGTGCTACCCCAGAATGGATAGAAAGGAAAAAGGGTGTTAAGCTGTGGGGTAAGATACATGTGGTCTGTCCTTCCTCAAGGGTGATACTTGACACTAGCTTTGCGGACAGTTTTTCCATATATATGTATATTTTTTACTTTTCGGCCACAGACTGAGATTTCCTTTTGTCTTCTGTATTCTTATTGATTGATTGGAAAACATGTGTCTTTGTTGATATCATTTCATTTTTGTGGAAGTACTTATTGGAAGAATGAAGATAAGATTTGAATTTTGTACAATCCCAAGGTATTCCTATAGGTAGTTCACTGGAAAGAGAAGTCTTATTTTATAGTAACTGAGGATCGTGATTCACAAGACAGGAATAATAGGACTGGGCCAAGTATTACCCTAAAGCAAGATCATCTTCTTTTTTGGACGGTTTGATCAAGTTTTATACTTTACTTTTCAAAGGAGCTTTCTTTTTGTCTTTTGTCAAGGGTTCTTATTCATTAATAGTTTGCTTTATAATGGAATCTTGCTTAGCTTTTTTTTTTTTGTCTCTTTAAAATATTAAGTTGGCGATTTGATAATAGTTTATAACAGGAGGAGTGCAGTTTTTATGTGTTTAGGATATTCTGCCAAGAAAATAAAATATATTCCTTAAATCCTCAGTGTTTGAGAGATTACATTGCATTTTGAGTGATTATAGTTAAGTGGCACGGATTTATTGAAGGGGGTAAAGTTGTTCTAATGCTGATTGCTTGTTTTGTTAATCTAAGTGTATAATATACAAACTTTTTTAGAAAAATTGTTAAGTGAGAAAATAAAAAGTAAAATGAAATAAGTTTATTCATAATTAAGCTAATATATTGAAATTATCTCACTTTTTTTTTAATTTATGTATAAAATAATATTAGCTTATACAAAATAGTATTTCATTGTTCCTTTTATTTTCCCCTAAGATTCCTTCAAGAGAAGTATGTTTAAAAAATGTCCAAATTTGTTCTTGAACTCAACCTTTCTTAAAAGACAATATCATGAATCCAATTATGTTGGCATTTCTGAAAATTATTTCACCCCAATCACTGCATTTATATTCCATCCAAACCATGTTATTCATTGTCACTATATAGTAAATTTAAGATAAATTCATATAAAAATATTAATTGCCTACATATTTTAAAATTCAGTTAAATTGTGATATTTTTTGTTACTTTTTATTGAGTGCATAATTAGGGTTTTAACTTAGTAATGAAAATAAATACTAGTTTACATTATATATGCTTTTATTATAAATATTATACTAAAAAATTATATTAATGAATAATTACAATGAAATATTATCTATATAACTTTACTTCATGTATAATATTTATTTACATATGAAATTATTTCCATATTTTTAATTTAAAATTATATTATAAATGTATATTACAGTTTATGTATTAATGTCTGCCTAATTTTAGAAGGAGTTGTCAAATGCACAGAATAAATTATTTAACTAAATAATGAAATAAATAGTAATAGTATGCCCAGTTTAATTTTTAAGTTATAGACATTATACTAAAAATTCATATCATCAAGAGAGACGTAGTAGTATCACAACTACTATATGGCTGAATAAATAAAAATAAGATTTTAAATTTTCAAAATTAATTAATAAGTCATCCATCATCAGCAACTAAGTGATAAAAAAACATTTGAAAATCATTCAAATAAACATCAATTAGTTAAGCGTTTGATATAAATTTTTGAAACATGTCTATTTTAAAACAATTAACGTAAATTAATTGATTCTATACAATTTTAAAATACTTTTAAGTATATCATCGTTTTGTATCAATTGAAAACTATGATACTTGATATTTGTATTTATACTCATATCCGTTTTCAGCTTATTTAATTGATTTGAATAACATATAACGTATTTTGAATTCATCATCATTTATATTTTCGACAATAACTTATAATTAATTAGAATAAACCAAATCAAGTTTTTCAAAGTGTATTTTTTTTTTAAATTGATTGGAAAACTTATAAAATACTTTTACACTTAAATATTCTTTTCTAATATACATATATATCTTTATACATAAACATTTTCAAATTCAGATTAAATATATTTATTTTTATCACTAAATACTTGATTTAAGTTTAAATGGAATATTAACAAGAATGTAAAAGTTTGTTCTTCCAGCATAAAAAAAATAGCATATACTTTTACTGACAAAATAAAGATAAAAGTTACAAAACAATATATATTCAACTATCATAAACCATCTTCTGAACTGAAATTTGATATTAGAACATGCATCTCAAAACATTTGTTTATAAGATATTTTTAAAAATAAAATTAAAAATGTAGCTTTAAAATTAAGCAAGCATGTATATAGTACTCATATTAAAATAATATATTTATTTATAAGCAACTATTGTAAACAAATTGTATTAGAGAGGTATTTGTTTTAAGGTCCATGAAAAAACTCTTTTACTAAAGAAAGCTAATATGCCACTCTAAAATTGTTTAAACAATGTTTTATTTACTTTTTAAAGGAACTCGATCTAATAAAAACTATTATTAAATTTACATAAAAATATATATATATATATATATATATATATATATATATATAATTTTTTAGTTTATCATATTTTTTTAAAATTTATTTTTATTAAAGCAAATTGAAGGTAAGTTGAGGAATTCCTTGGACCATTTCGGGTAACTTTCTCCCTCAAATGGTCTCATGAGACTGTTGAAAGTTACTTGAAAGGTTTTCTAATTGTTTCTCTACCGTTCTAAATAATTCAATTTTATATTTTTTGTTGTTTTGGAATAATAAATATTATTGTGTACAATAAATTTAAATTAAAAAATATAAGTTCTTTAATAACTTAGGGAACACAAATTACATTGTTCAATACACATAACATTTCCTGTCAGATATTAGATATTTCCTATATGATTTATTTTTGTATTTTCAACTGAAAGTAAAATAATTTTTTTTTTCGAAATCCTATAAAAGTGTTGTTATTCGTTTTGTTTGGAAACTTGAACTCAGTTTTAAAGTAATTTTAAAAACAAATAAAAAACAAGCAATGCCAGGATATTTGAAGTTATACTTTACCCAAACCCTAAACTTCCATTCTTAAACACCTTCACTTTTTTTTTTTCTTTTCTGAAAGGGATAATTTATAGAAAAAAAAGTACAAAACTAAGGTACATTCATAAAATACAAAATATATGTTTAATTATTTATTGAAGTAGAAATAGATATAAAATAAAGTAAAATAATATTTTAAAACTTATATAATTTGTTTGATTTAATAGAAAATAAATTGTAGAAGGTGATACCTATTGTGCTTTTATCAATGGCATGTGGATATTTGAAATGTCACCCACTCCTTAAATTTAGTGTTTATTCAATTAATAAATCGAAATAGATTAATAAAAATGTCTGATGATCAATTAACTTTGAAGAAGAGTTTTCAAGTTAAGTTTAGTTGTTGTTGCTCACAAGAATTATGTTTGTAAAGAATTCACTCACTTCAATCCAAATGTATTCGATTCAAATGATCCATCAGCTTATGTTAACCGAAGTAATTAACACAAAAATATTTATTTACATCATTTAATTTACATTTGACAATAAATAATTTTACATAAAAAAATATGATATTTTTGTAAATAAGTGAAAATCATTTATGTCAGATTTCTTATTTTCTTTACCTAAAACATATTATTTACGTCAAACTTTTAAGTGTTCAATATAAATAATATATTTTACATACAATAAGAAGTAAAGTATCATGCTATTTTTTCTTTATATATGAGATTCATGGTTCTCCTCTTCACTTCTTACTACGCGAAAACACACTAAAAACGACCTTATGAGTTAGGTTTTGTTCTTTGGTGGCGAAAAGGTGTTGGTTTGAGGATTCATAATTGCTGATGTTTTTGTTTACTAAACTTTTGCATTTTCATTTATGATCGTGATTGTTTATTGATCATGGTTTTGCATCAATGTCTTCTTGTGTTTATTTGTCGAGTTTGTAATTGTAATAATACATTATAGTGGTGAAATAAGTTTGCATTTTTTTACTTTCTTGACATTTAAAATAAAAATCGAATATTGGTTCTCACCTTAGTTTATTTCTACTACCAATAAAAGAAGTTATAATGAAATGAGTGTTTTTGAACTTGTTTTAGTTTTTGGTGTTGCGTATCAAATAAATTTTTTTCATAAAGTTGAAGAAGAGTTAGTGAATAGAGAAAACAAACTTAAGACAAAGGTTGCATCACTCGGGGAGAATATTTGAACAAGTTCAAGGGTATTAAATACCCTTTGGCCTCTACAACACATTCTTCTTCCTTTGTAGCTCAACCTCTGTCCTAAGTTTGGTTTCTTTATTGACGAATGATAAGTTTCTAAAATACTTACAATTTTCATATAAGTTTGACACTTATTATGCTTTAATTGACCATATTTTGTAATTAAACAACTCCTTTTAACTTATAATTACAAAATGAGGTACTAAAAAGAAGAAAAATAAGTAATTAATGAATTTTTGATGATTTTGCAGCAATTTTTCAAAGAATTAAATATGATGCAATTGAGCCCCAAAATCTGTAACTAAGCTCCAGTAAGGTGGTTAAAGAATGATCTAGAATGTGACTTTTGGAGTTGAGCCACAACAAAGTGGTGTTCAACACTTAAGGCGGTACATGGTTGAGCTACAAGAAGGTGGTGTTGAGCCACAAAGGTGACAAAGACATAAGAAAACCCTTCAAAGAAGGAAACCTCCGTGGATGAGCGCTAAAAGTTGGACTGAGATCCGCCCAAATTTTTTTATTAAAGACCTCATGTCCTCATTTTAGACATCGAGTGAAAGGTTAAAAATGTAGTAGTAGAGTGGAATAGACATGTGAGGCTAGAAAGAGATGCCCTTATTGTAAAATCTATGTCTAGATGCTGATGGAGTTGTAATATTTTATGAGTAGTTGAACTCTCTCGTGTCTAGGTTTGATGTAATCAAATATAATTTTATGTACTTTTATTTCTTGGATATTTATCTATGGTTCCATTTAATAGTTTGTGGTTTGATTTATGTTTAATGATGGATTGACAACCATCTATTTAACTGGTTTGGATTGAGTTGAAAAATTGGTCTTAACTTGTGTGGACAAATTGACAACTTATCATATTTCACTGGTTTGGATTGAGTTGGAAGACTGAATTAAACCATCACACTATTGCGAAAGACTTCCACAAGATCTAGACGGTGTGCTGGATGAGAGACTATTGCACAACAGAGCAACGATTGATTCAACTAAGAGCAGAGAAATCGCATTGAATTTGAAGTCTTCAGGTTATAAGCTATAAAAATGAGCATAAATCTAAATAAAAAGAGTACTCAGAGGAGATTAAATATTAAATAGACAACATAATAGTGACACATAGAAGAAGATAAATTTTTTACACACATAATACTATCAATATTTACACACACTCTTTATCACAATTCAAAAAATCCAAAAATTAACTATCAATATATTTACTAATTAAAACTAAATGACTAATCATATTTATGAAACGAGAGTCTAATATTCTTAACTTTTTTTCTTCGAACAATAAATTAATAATTTGTTAACTCTTTCGGTGCCACTAAAAGTAGTTGAATTTGATATCTACTTAAAAAATAAAGAAATTAAATTATTAAATTTTATTTGAATATTTAAATTTGACTAATATCTTTTAAAGTTTATTTTTAAAAAATTTATATTTTAAAATAAATATTTATAAAATGAAAAAAATTATCTTAAAATTAATTAATTTATCTAAATATAAATATTAAAATATAATATTCTTTACTTTTTTTTCATACAAAATATTTATTAAAAAAATTAGAAAATATAATTATAAACAATTCAAATATTATGTGTTTTAAGTTCTTGAAATTATAGAAATTCTTTGTGGCATTGCAGTACTAAGTCATATCTTAAGAATTATGTATCATGAATATATTATTATCATCGATTAATAATGAACATTCTTACATACAAATTATTTGTTTCACTAGTTTTTTTTTTTTTTAAATAAAAGTGCATGTTTTAAATTCATTAGCCACAACATAACACGAAGAAAAGACTATGGGTGCACATCGCACAACACAATACAACTAAAGGTGGGGCTTTTCATTTTCAAACCGTATACATTACCTCGGAATTCGGAAAAAGAAAGAACCTCTCTCTCTCTCACACACACACTTCTCTGTAATATAATGTCTCATCTGCCTGCACTCTCTTCTTATCTCTGCTGTTTGTCTTCAGATAATAAAAACTCACTTTCCCAATCCCATGGCATTTTTCATACCCATTTCCTCAACACGTGCTTTCTGCTCCAAAGGTTACTCTTTTCCCTCTCCTCCTTCTGTTTCATGCTCTGTTCTCATAGGGTTTTAGTTTTGATGGTGAAAGTACTTATCTTTTTTGTTTTTTCCTTTGAGTTTTAATACAAAGCTTCTTCTTTGGTTCTGAACTTGTTGTGTCTCTCACTGAGCACTATCACTATAAGTTTATTACCATCATTTCTGATGTGAGTCTTCCTTTCATTTTCATTGTGCAACTATACTAGTACTCCTCTTGGGTATCTTTATGTTGTTATTCTTGGTACTAGAGCATACAGTCTTTTGGCCAAGGATTTGATCTAGTTTATTCTTAAGAGTATTTCTTTGATTAATGTAGTGATTTAACTTAATAGACGTGCTTATATGAATGTTAGGAAAAAGATTGATGAGTATTATTTATCTTTGCTACTTAATGGATTGAAGGTAGAGAAGAAAAAAATTGATGATGAGTATTTTTTATCTTTACTACTTAATGGAAGGAAGGTAGAGAAGATAAAGGTTGATGAGTAGTGTATATCCTTGATACTTAATGGATAGAAGGTAGTGGAAGAAACGAGTATATGAGTTTGTGGTTGAATAAGATTGTGTGCAGCATCCATCCTCAGTGGGTTAATATATTTAGTGATTGTTTCTTTATGTTACCTTCTTGAGAGTTCATGCGCTTGTGCATATTGATGGAAGATTTGTCCAAGAGACAGGTTATTAGAGCAGAGGTAAAATGCTACTTTGTATTGCAAACATTTACTTGGTGGATGGGTAATGCAAGGAGTTCCAAGAGTGGGGCCTACTAAAACAAATTATTTCTTCATGAATCCAATTTTTTTTCCATTTTGTTTTCTCCAATTGTTCCATTGTTATGACCAAGTTCAAGATATATGTGATTTTGGGTAGTTGGAAAAAGTTTGGAGGGGCTTGCAATTGTTATGTTTTGCCAATGTGTTTCCTTGAATGTACCCATGTATACTGATTTTGTTTCTCTTTTAAAATAAACATCACAAGCTTGTTAGGCAATATTCTCATAGTAAATACACAATTTGACCAAGCTATTGCTTACATCCACCGTTGTATGTTAGTACTTGGAGTTGGACAAAAGAGCAAAATACCTGATGTGCAGAAAATCTTACTCATTATTAATTGAATAGTGTATGATCAACAGAGTAACTAGTCTTGAGTTAACCAGGAGATTGGTGTAGCCAGCATACTAGGAGATGGAAGTTCAACTGAAAGGAATTCAAGAAAGTTTTTTTTTCACTAGAAATTGATATAGTATTCATGAACGAAAATCGTTTATCATTCTGGTCCTTTTGGTGGAAGTTATTTGAAAAATGGAATTAATGTGAAGAGACTTTTCTGACTGTGGCAAACACACGCCAAGGGTAGAGGATGCAATGTAAAAAGTTTACAAACTGGTAATGGTGTAATAACATACAATTGAACATGAAACCTTGTGTTGTGTGAAGCAAAGCTGGATACTGATAGTGAGAACATAAAAGATGGGTCTGGTTGAGGTGGGGTGGGATTGAAACAGAGATTGGTTATGTGAAATAGGATTGAAAAATCTTAAGTACAGTTCAGACATATGGGTAGCTACACTGGAATGAAATAGGTATGGCTAGAATCATTTTACTTATAATTTTAATCTCTGACCTTCTATTGTGATTGTATGGCCAAGATGGATTTCTCATCATGTTTGTGTGTGTGTGTGTGTGTGTGCATTTGTAAATGTCTTGTTTTCTTCCTAATGTACTGATTTTTCTTCTTTCTTTTGATGATATCTTATCCTCCTTTTTTCTGTATGATCCTTTTTTTCCTTATATTAATTATTATTTATGTTTTGTAGGCAACAATCTGGCACTAGTTTTCTTTTCCCTGACATAACTGTTTTGATGTCCTCAACATTTTGTTTTACTTCTAAAATTGTGGCGCTACCACTTCTCATGAACTTTACAGGTTTGGCGAAATTTGTGATGGCTGGCACAAGGAATCGATCATCTTGTTTAACACATGAAAGATTTTTTGTCGCTTGAAGGTATTGGAGTTATGGATTGGTATGCCTGAAGTTTGGAATAGGGAATGAAGCCATTGGTCCTAGTAGTTTAATTTATATGTAATATATTATTGAATTATTTGTACATTGTTTGATGTAGTCTGGATCAATCATTTGTTGTACATCGATTTGCTATATATAGTGGCCGCTTGAACTTTCCTACTTTAAATGCTTATAGTTTTTTTTCTTTTGACTTCATTGTTTCCTCTGTTAGGTTTGCTAAGTAGAAGCACCAACTTCTGACCTCATTTTTTCCCTCACCCTTGCAGCTATATGTTTCCATACTAAGCAATTTTTCAGTATTCTCTAATATTTGTTTCTTCCTCACATCATGCAAATGATCCATGAGTTGTTTCCATGTTCTCTAACCCAAAGAATTCTTTTTGTGCATGAACATCCCACAAAGCAGATAAAAGCTTTCTTATGCAACTTTCACACCATTTGAGTTTGTTGGAGTGTAGACTCGCTTGCTTAACTGGTTATCATGCCTCATGTGAAGTTAATTAACTTCTCGCTAGAAGAAATTATTATCATTCTTTGTATTGAAACTGCAACACCAGAAAACTTTAGAAACTATTTCAACAAACTTTTTTGAACAGGTATACCATTGACTGGAATTTATTGAAAATCACAAAACTTTGATATGTTATTACGTCATATTTAATGAGTCTTTCTTGATCTTACAGTTGTTGATAATGCATCAATTATCATGCTTAAACTTGTAAAAACATAATAGAACTGTTTGTAAATCAAATTGTATGGTTGGAATACCTTTAAAATTAAGAATTTACTTCGTTTTGGAATTTTACACTGTTCAGAATTGGAAAAATCAAGTAAACAAACAAATACAATTAACAGTTCAAGCAAGCAAAAGTAAACTAAATTGAACTCATTGAACCGTGTATTTGAGTGGAACATTTAAATACACAAACTAAAAGAATCAAATTAATCTAGAATTTACTTATTCCACACTCAAGAGAATCAAGAAAGCCTGCATTCACGAGGTCGACCTTGAGGAAATCGCTTGTAATCTGTGCAGTAGTTGTAAATCATGTAATACTTTTGCACCCATCTCAGACTTCTTCTACCATAAGCATCCAAATCAAGAACTTGCCAAGTATTATTATGAGTTGTGGCAACTGAGTTTGAAGGACATGAAGATGACCCTTTGGACCACACACATGCTTTAGCATCAAAGTTCCTATAGTAAGCTCTGAAAGGAGCATAGGACCAATTTGTTTTCACAAGCCCTCCTCTTGTTGCCCACTGCTCTGCACACCATAGACTGGAGTACAGCCTCATGGGCTGGTTGCTAGCAAATGGAACTCCCCTGGATTCATAGTTGTTGAAGACTCTAATAGGGATGTTATCTACCAAGAAACTAGCCAAAATGTTGAAACATAGAGGATCAGTGGAGTAGCTATGCATTGCATGTGGAACAGAGATGCTTCCATGAAAATTTTCACTTTTGTTTTAATCAACATATATAATTTTGTTAAGATAATAGATATAAGAGTTAAATATTCATTTGGTCCCTTAACTTTCGGTGAAAATTAGAATTAATTTTTCTCTGAAACTTTGTTTTAATTTAATCTTTCAACTTTAGAAATGCGTAAATTTAATCTTTTTAATCAAATTTTGTTAAATTTATTTGACATTTTAAACGTATTTCTCATTTAACATCGAAGCGAAAATGAAATTAGACCAAAGTTTCACAGAAAAACTTATTTCAGTTTTCACTTAAAATTAAGGGATAAAAGACATATTTAACCCGGATATCAATAGTAAAATATAGGATAAATGGACAATGAAAGCTTTATGTTTCTTACATGATGCGTTGAGGGTTCCATACAATCGTGTAAGTGTGGAAATGTTTTGTGGGGTCAAACCAAAGGTAGAATTGCTGTTCTCTATTGCCTATACCTTGGGTGTAGATATTGGTGTGGACTATGTAGGGCTCTCCAGTGATGTTTCCCAAGAACTCAAAATCTATCTCATCATGATTTGGCCCTTCAGAAGATAGCTGCATCACCATGCATGACACATAAACTCAGTAAAAAAAAACATCATAAAATCTATACAATGTTGTAAACACTTCTGCCTAAGCATTTGTAACAATAGATATATAGAAATTTTTTGTGGCCAAGATTCATATGATTATTTAATGTTGATGCAGACAAGGATTTCTCGTATGATATGCATGAACAGAAACTGAGGATTTCTCACATAATATGCAGTGACAGTGCCAGCTGAGTTGCCAGAGACAAGCTTAAGCTGCATGTCTATTCTTCCATACAGATATTGTGCCTTGGATCGAAAGCCAGAGCCAGAAAACTGGTCTAGAGAAAGCATGAGAAAGTTGCTACCTAGTATCTTCACACCACCTTGTTCACCCCAAGTGATGCCAATGTCTTCATAAAAATTACCCTCACCAATGACTCCAAAGAGACACATCAAGTGATAGGCCAGCAATGGAGCTGAAACTCTCAGATATGTCTCACGTATTGCCATATTTGGTTGAAAATTTTCTGATTTAAAGTTTGAGAAGATAGTCTCTTTATAGAGAGAAAAATGATGTTTTGGTGCACTAGACGTTTCATTAACTGGTGAAGGCAAAATGGAAGGAAATAAGGTGGCAATTGGATGAATTTAGCTAATAATTAAGAGGGTTCCTCGGAAGGTCATGAATCAAGGATGTTAAAGAGTTATCTTTGTTAAAATCATTACTTATTTTATAGATTGTCACCTGTAGAATAAGATCATTATTTTAAAAATATAAAATTGTGAATCTATATAACTAGGAGTAGTAAATAATTATTAAAAAATATTAAAAAAAGTGTAAAAATATGTTTGTGGGTTAAGTGGGTCAACCTACTTTCAACTCGACTCGAATCCGTGGATTAAGTAAGCCGGATTGAGATCAACCCACCTTTGAAAAATCTAAAATTTTCTCAACCCAATCCGACTCAAGTCTGTAGTGTGTTGGATTGGCTCACGGGTTAAAACCCATTTTGATATCTCTAAATCGAGTCCTATAAACGAATTTGATAAAAGGGGATAATAACTTTGAGTATTTGTTACAATTGATTATTGGTATGCGTGTGTTGCTATGTATCTTGGATTGTACGTAAGTGATTAGAGAATGTCCAAAATTTTAGTCTGTTTTAGAGGATTTGTTATTTCACAGCATAATCAATTGAATGAAGAGTGCAATGGCATTGATTTTGGGTTGCCTTTTCTTTGAAGAGCAAATATATATATATATTGAGGTATAAAGGAGGTAATGAGTATAGGTGGGTGGATTGAGAACTTGGCAAAGTAACTCAAAATAAGGTTACAGGTGCACATTTGCATGTGATTTTTTCCTCCTAACTCGTACAAGTCAAGCAATCTATTCGATTCCAAATCACCATCTTTATATCATCTGGAGTGGTACTAGTGTAATAGCTTAATTCTTATTATAATTTAATCAACATTTTACTTGATAAAAAAATATTTAAATTAGTCACATTTGAATTCTTTTTAAGCTATATAATCAAAATATTAAGAAAAAAATCATTTAAAAAATAGAGCAAAATAGATTTATCTTTACCTTCCCTTTTATATTTCTTTTATCTTCAAAATTTACAGACTTCATTAAGTTTCATGTCTACGGTAGATTTGAATATTTCTAATTAAATCCTCAGTAAATTTTCTTGATTTATTAATTTTTTTATATTGTTCAACTGAGTTCTTATTGTATAATTTATCTGTGAGTTGATTAGAATGATGATTGTTATCTTGTTTCATCATCATTTTTACTTATCTCTACGTGTTAAAAAATATGAGGTTTTCTGGTTAATATAAAAATATGTAAAATAACAAATGACTTTTATTACTCTCATTGAAAACATGTGAAGTAATGAAGTTGTGATACTCTACAATGGTTTTCATTGCTACGATTGATAAAATCATTCTTGTTATCTAACACATTTTAAATGAAAACAATCAAAATAATTTGTTCTTGATACAAGAAAACAAGAAAAATAAAAATAAAGGATAAAATTACAATCACATTACCTAATTAACAAAAAATTTAAATAATAGAAGTTCAATTAAAAAATATAAAAAAATTATTAGTCAATAAACCAAAAAAAATCGATTGAAATTTTAAAGGTACTCAAATTTATCATAAATTTGAAACAATTAAATAAAATTTATATAAACAAAACAAGTCTAGTTCCCTTCGGACTTGACTTGTATATAATAAAATGACTCGTCAATATTGCCTTCATCATACTAGTTCCTTATATCTGAATTAAGTGATTAATTTCTTTCACCTTTTTTCTCAATTAAACTTACTCTACTTTAAAACTAAGTAAACTTATTCTCATTCCCATTATTATCTTCTTTTCAAGTTTTCGAAACCCATAAACTTCCATTTTATATTCAAAATCTTCACAAATAAAATTAATATTAAACTTTTTTGTGAACATTCTTCCACCAGAAACTGTCTTAAAACATGAAGAATAATATATTTGAGCTTCACTTACACTGAGACCTGTAAGAATACATTTGAAATAAATTGTGAAAACAAAAGACAACTTTCTCATAATATTCTCTGATGAAAAAAGAAAAGTAAAGAAAAAATTATATTAGGTAAACTTAATGACGCGTTTCTAATTATTTTTGAAAACTTCATATAACTATTGATCTAAAACTCTACTCCTTACCAAAAAGGAAAACAAAAGAGTAATTTATCCAGATCATTCAGGGACCCACACATCACATACACAAAAAAGACAGCAGTTAAGAAATAATGTTTTTCCCATGGAAAATGCCTAGAAATTTCCAAACCCAAAATTTAAACAAGACATGCAGTGATTACAGATGTGATTATAGATATGCAGATCAATCTACGCGTTATGAATTAAATAAATTGCATCTGACATACTCTTCTATCTCTTCGTTCGACTAGTTTCTATGGTACAGCACGCCCTCGTATGATACATATATGGTGAAAACACAACACAAAACTTCACCATTCTTAAATAATTCACATATTAACCCATGAACCTCATCGAGAGTTGTATAGCTGCTGGCAGCATAACTTAATATAAACTGTGATGGCAAACAAAGATACATGGTATGTTGAGAGCTCCTTCTTGGTATCGTTTTATCTTGTTTGATGATGCCATAAATTAACCTTCGTCCTCAATTATTCTTGTCACAACTCCAACAGCAATTGTTCTTCCCATGGATCTTAGGGACACCCTTCCAAGAGCTTTACAACTAGAGAACTCTACCACACAGACAGACTCATTCAAAACCACCTAAAAATCAGATATAATAAAAGTCATTCCAAGTTTTGCTAATCCCAGGAATCATAGATTAAAAAAAAGTGAAGATCATTGAAACAGAGTTTTGAATTGATTTTTCACCTCAATTACTGCACTTTGCTTTGCAGTGAGACAACGAGGCGACTTTTTGGTCACCTTACCAGTCTTGGGATCAAGTAGTGACAATATTCTTGAAACTCTAGCTGGTTCCTTCGCATGGTGTATATGAAACTCCAACTGCAGATATTCAAGAAGAAAATTGATTTTTTTTTCTCCAAGAATAAAATGGAAAATAAAGTGAACGTCATTTGAATAGAACAAACCTGTGTGCCCACCAATATTGGACTTGCACCATCCAACACTAGCACTTTCAACTCCAAATGCTTAGCAACTGCAACAGGAAAGTCAGGATGGCATAGTACATCTCCTGCCATCACCTGATTTCCATCGACACCTTGCAATGTTACAGCTACATTATCTCCAGCTCTTGCAACAGTGCAGGCATTAGAGTCACGCTCCAATGAGCGTACTGTTCCCACTACAGCTGAAGGCATAACTAAGACCTACAATTTTATAAAAAAAAATAGTTATAGGGGAAACAGATTCATGTCACGTAATAAAATCTAAGAAAAAAAACTGTGCCCTTTGAGACATTATTTTCTCAATTTTCATGCTACACAAATTTCCAGGATAAAAGTTGTAGGTAAACATCCTTTGTAGCCTAAGCATTGTGTAACCAAATAGCCAGGGGGAAAACGACACGTTTAAAAATAACTGTATGAAATAAGTTCATTAAGTAAACAGTTGTTTCATAATAAATAGTAAAACTTCACAAGTTTCGAGTTTAATTTATATATACTGTAAGCATAAAATATTTTTAATCAAACATTCAACAAAAATCTACCATATCCCCTCAATATATTAATTTGTAGGATACTAATCTAGTAAATGGTAAAACCTAAGAGGAAGTTTGTACCAAAACATTTATACTGATAGTGCATGTAAATTCAATTACAAAGTTTTGGTCCTTGGCTTTTTACTGAGTCCTTTTCAACATATTTATTTTATTCTCTACCAAGTACATACAATAAAAACACTGGGAATGATATATTTATCTGACATTAATATGCCTGGCAGGAACTCAGTTTCATATCAGTAAATAATCTAATTTGTTGGAGTGTACCAAATTTAAATTTTTAATTTGATAACACATCAATAGACATAACATTTCCTAATCGGTACCTTAGATCCAGTCCGAAGAGCTCCTGCTTCCAGTTTACCAGAAGCAGATGCCTGTCCAAGCATAGTTGATTTGATGACATCACATACTGGCATTAGTAGAGGTTTTGAAAATTCTCTAGTAGGAGCTTGGAGAGAGTCAATCGCATCTAACAGATAAGGTCCACCATACCTGTTCACAATGAACACAACCATAATTCTAATAGCATTATAAATTGCGTACAATTCGAAACAAAAATGAAATTGACTTGCGAAAATGCAATCACACCAAATGCAAACCTAGATTTCCAATATATAAACACTGACTATATGGTAGCATAAAAGCTGCCAAGCTATCAGTGTTTTTATTTTAATCAACTAGAGCAGTACCCTTGTTAACAGTATAGGGCTATGGGCTCTATCCCATTGCACAGTTCCAGTGTCTTTTTTCACTAATATTTACAATATTACCTATATAACAGAAGTTTACAGAAAAACAAATAAACCCATCCTTTCCATAGTCCTCTTTATTGCCTGTAATGAACAGTAAAAATCAGACTGAGTATCAAAGATATACCAGTTTTTGAAACGAGTGTCAGAAGGGGATGCCACCAAATTTTGATTTTCCATGGCACTCATAGGAATCCAAGATAGAGAAGAATCTTTGAAACCACATGAGTGCAGAAACGCTCCCAGATGCTGCCTTATAAAATCAAACCGATCTTTGGTGTACGCAACAGCATCCATCTTGTTTACAGCAACTATGACCCGATCAACACCAAAACTTCGGATAAGTTGTGCATGCTCCCTTGTTTGCCCTTTGCTGCCATCCATACCAGCTTCAAATGAACCAAGCGAGGCATCTATAACAAGGATTGCAGCATCTGCTTGTGTTGCCCCAGAAATCATGTTCGGGACAAAATCTTTATGGCCAGGAGAGTCGAGCAAAACAACATGATATTTCTTGGTGTCAAAATAAGCAACAGCAACTGTCATAGTTATTCCCCTTTCTCTTTCTTCAGAGCTTTCATCTAGTGCCCAAGCATAAGCAAAAGATCCCTTGCCCTGATTAACAAAAACAAGGAGCAGAAATTGGCACTAAGTCATACAAAATCAGGCATTAAAAGTACAAAAAAAGACAGCGACAGTGAAAATACCTGTAACTTGGCCTCCCTTTCATACTTGTGCATCTCTTTCTGGGAAATCCGTCCCAATAGGTGCAGTAACCTACCAGATAGGGTTGATTTTCCAGAATCAACATGGCCAACCTACAATAGACAAACTCAAAAATATTATACTTTTATTCCTAGAACTATTTTCTGGAGCATATAAAAGAATTGCTGCCATTCACATACAATTGCAAGATTCAGCTGAGTCAATGTATCTTCAGCTTGTTGAGGTAGCATCCATTTTTCTGGCTTATAAGAAACACGTGAATGAGGTTTCTTAGCATTAGTATTGTCTGAATTTCCAGATCTTACATCAGCAGTCATGTTGAAATTGCTGGAAATACTTTCCGGTTTTCCATCTTTGGCAGAAGGGAAACTATTCTTATCACTTTCCTTGACTTTTGACAGTGCAGACGAACTACCAGACTTCTCTTTGCTCGATTGAATATCAATTGTACCATTTTTCAAAGAGTTTATTTTATTAATGTTTTCACCTTTGTCTTTTGGCAGAGATCCTGGCAAGCTGTTTGATGTTTTACCACTTGCTTGCAGACCAGTTGCTACATTTTTTGAAAGCTTGCTCTTGGCTGAACTATCCTGCCTGCTTTTTTGCGTTAAGGAAGATAAGTTGTTTGAACTTTCAGCATTTGATTGAACAGAGAGTTCATTTATCTCTCTGATGCTTGATGAAAGTTTCAAACTTTTTTTGTTTGTAGCATTGTCTGAAAAAATATATAAATAAGTTAGATTAATATTTATGTACATTAACTAGAATGTGAAGACAATAAATATATTCAGTTTTTTCATAGAAATATTTCTTCATCTCTTGGTAAAAGTTACAGTGATAAAGATACTACTGCTCGATGAGAGATGGCAAAAACTGTTATTGAACATACAACAAATTTTGGACTTGCCATGTTTTCATGTCATTTTTATTACTCGGTCCATATATTAAATGAAATAAATTTATGAAAAAACAATAAAATTTACTTCCAAAACAAGTGGTGAAAAAATATGACGAGAAGAATTCCTAATTTATTTGACCTTGATAACATCATATACTCTACGATAGAAATATACAAACTAAACCAGGCCTAAATCTGGAAACAATCTATATGAATCCACCTAAATATCTTTATTCAAGGGTTTCAACCTGATTCTCCTAATATTAACTCCTTTACACTGCAACACCACCTCCTTCAAGATCATTAATATGTCTTCCATTCCCAGCTTGCATAATATTATGGATGCTCAAACTGTTCATTCCCTCTGTTAAATATTAACTAATTCATGTTCTGAAATCTGATTGCAACATAGGACGTACACACCAACCCTTCATTTTTTATTTTACAGTTTTGATGGTCAACTTGTCACAATAGGGCTTCGCAAGACCTTCCAATTTGACTCTAAACTACCTACGATCATTTTCAGAAAGAGCATTCAACATAATTCTTAAGCAATATTGCCTTGAATTCTGGTTCTGCTCGTAATCTTGCCACCACCATATAACTTTGAAGATACAATACTCCATACATGAAACATCACCATTGGCATCAAGCACAAGGGTATTATTCTTTTAGAACATAATTCCTTTCCCAAATATCAAACTTATAACAACCTCCAAGAAGTAGAAGAAATCTTTTCAAGAGTGATTCAAGGACACAACTTTGATAAGAAACAATTGAAAAGCTAGAGCCTAAACTACTCCCTCCGCTACATTTTCAGACTTGAGCTCAAAAAGTTATTAAGAAATGTCAGAAACTAGGATTTTGTATTCCTTTGTAATAATATTTCATTTTATTTTAAAAAAGTTAAAAAAGAACGAAGAATTTTATGAAAAATATAAAAGTGAACCGCAAAGAATTGATATGCTTGAGTTCAGTTCAAAATAACGGCTACTATCTCTCACAACATATAAACTCTTCCTCCAACTTGAGCTCTACAGGCAAATTAGGTTTGTTAGGGGAATGATACCTTTCAATCCCACTTTGGAAGAATGTAGACCAGTAAAAATGACATCATCAGGGGATGGATCGTCAAACTTGAAAGGATCTGTATATGAAAAAAAGTGTGGTTTTATAACTAGTACTTAAAAAAGAAAGAATAAGTAATTTGATCTAGTGCAAGGAGTTGCAATCCACAAGAACAAAATCATGACATGTTTTAATTCAAACTCCGAACCTTAACTTATTACATTTGCCCTAATTATTATAGTATGACATTCAAATGTCAAATTTAGAAGAAAATGTTTTTATTATCAAATGCACATCTTGAATCAAAAGTGGTTAACACCTATGTTTATGTGTGGATGGCTCTGAGTACTAAAATCTTTATGAATTTCATGAAATTCTCCCCGAACATTCTCAAACTTGTAGAAGATATTGCCATCTGTCAGAAAACCATCACCCGGCTTTGGAAATAATATAACCTCTTTAGGAATCTGTTGTGGTGATGATTGAAAAAGAGACCTGGCCAACTTGGATGCTCCAGGAATTTTGTGTATGTCTTCAGCTGCACCAAAGACATTGTTCAATAGGTTATAGGTATGTATATGTGGTCATTGTTGTAGCCCTAAAACTAAGCAGCCAGATACATGTTCTCATATTGTTTGACTCTCATCCCTCCCCTTGTCTCCTTATTTAGATATGCAAAAAATTAGTCATTAGTTTCTTTGTATTTGTTCTGGTTTTGCTCCATGGAGGATTCCTTGTCCTACTGAAATGTCGTTTATTAGAAAAATTTTATTATATAACCTTACATTAAAAGATTAATTGGCAAATTGCTAAAAAACCAGAAACAATGAAAATGAACTACAATAACTACTGTTTTTCAAAATTACAAGTTCACAACCACCTCCCGGACATAAGATCGAGTCAGCTGTAAGATTCACTTAATTTTGGATAGATTTTCTTCTTTCGGCCTTGTTTGAGGTTTAGATCTCTATTTTTCTTTTAAATTTGATAGCAAGTTTTTAATCCTCGTTCACTTTAATTAATTTTTTATTTGGATGAAGCAAAATGATCAGTATCAGGAACAGAGTTGAATTCCCTCTAAGTTGTTAAAACCAAACAATAACTAATACATGAGCCAAAATCAATTGCTTATCAATTTAGATGAATTGTTTTAGTTTGATGGTAGCATTTTTCTCTTGTCAAGAAGTGGACTGGATCTAGTTCACTCTCAAAAACTAGCTCAGAAGAATAGGATTTTCCAAGCCTTTTTAAGGAGCACTTTAGCCATATTCCTATTCAATGTAGGACATCTTAATAAAAATACCTTAGACCCAGGACAGGATATTTAGAGTGAGGTTTGCAGGACTAAGCCCTCATGGCAGAATATTCTAGGGGCTCTTCATGAGCACGGGGTGTCCTTTATGAGAAAAGCCTAAACATTCATTTCTAAGGGTTTTGATAGAAGCAATAAAGCCAGCACACAGTGTCAATGTTCAGTTTTTGCATCTTTGAACAATTTGCATGTAGAGGAATGCTGGCATCATTCCTTGTAAAGCTGTATCAGGATAATAAAATTGTGCACATGGCAACTTTGCTTATAAAGTTGTATTGGGATAATACAACTGTGCATCTGACATAGCCATTTTAAGGCAGTTTTCTATTCTACCAAACACAGACAGAAAAGCATGCTTCATTCTTGATTTGATTCCCTCCCACATCTAATCATACCCTGTGAGAAGGACAACAATCTTGTTTTACGAAGTCTATTTTTTCTCATCTAATAGCATGCCTATCCTTGTAAGTAGTAAACAAAGTTTAGTTTATATCCCAGCTTAACTTTCTAGGTATAGAAGATAGAAATAAAATATCCCACAGATGTATATAATTTCACATATCGACTAATTGTTGATATTAATAACCTATAACAATCACAAACTTAACATTCCAAGATATTTTAAGCACTATCTTGCCATATCAAAACAGAAAAACAAAAGCATCTTAGACTATGAATAAGGTAACTTCCACCCCCCCTCACCCCCATACCCTGTGCCACAAATAGAAAGAGGCAGAGAGATTAATTTAGATTTTAGACCATGTAAAAGTAATGTCCTTGTCAAACAAAATACAAATTAAAATCCCCAGCAATAAACTAAAATATTCTTCATTAACGGGATTACCTGTTTTACTACTGTCGGAAGTTCCAATGTTAGGCAAGGGTCGACGTACAACACCACATATATCACAAAATGCCATACTCTCTTCATTGTCATAAGTGCAGATGGAGCATTGCCAAAGACCTGGCCTGATGGCCTCTTGCTTTGTATCAGGTCCTCCTGTTACAGCAGAAAAATTTAGGAGGTATATACAATATAAGGAAATAAATAAACTCAGCAAATAGCAACATTCCCCAAACACCAATGTAGAAAAAATACTTCCTTAATCTATTTCACCGTTAATTTTTTGGTTATATAGAAAAAATGACACTGTAATGCTCGCTGACAACCAACTTAACTCCTTTCCAACCACTAATAAATTTTTATTTTGATAATAATGACCAATTGCAAGTCTATTATTGAATTTCCAATTCAATAGAATATGTTTTTCATCTCATTTATAGCTTATTGCAATCGATATCCCATCCTTCACAGTTCTTTCCATCTCATCCCTAAATCCAATTGATAGAACCATTTTATCTTTATTGCAGAATTACAGGGTTGAACAACGTAATTAGCTTAACATTCACACCAAACAGTTCAAGGACTGCACTTTCCAAGCCAAAGACAGTTCTCTTACAAATTACCTAATTTTCTTACAAATGGCAGCTTGCCAAATTTCTTCAACCAACTAACTTAATTAACTAACAAATATAACTACAAATAGAAACCTAACTTCTCTCAAATAATGCCTTATTTTCAATGGAAAAACTACAAGGTACCCAACAAAAAAACTATCTTGTAAAAGGTAAAGCCCATTTAATAAAAATCAACAATGACAACAAAAAACTAAGCCCCGGAAGTGACTGAAAACATGTTACCAATTAATAACTGCAATCAACTGACTTGCAAGAATTTGAAGTACCCTCAATAAACGGAAAAAAAAATACGGATGAAAGCAGCTACATAACATAAGCAAATCAGCGAGCATCACTATGGGCAAGAAAAAAATGTTTTAAATTAACTAACCATGGCCTTCTGCATCGACATCATCATAATCATAGTCGTCATAATCATCATCGTAGTAATAGTCATCGTCCAAATCGAGTCCATAACTGACTTTGCGAGGCATAGCGGCACTCAGCACGAAAAAGTGAAGCAGATCAATTAGAAAATCGGAGAAACAGAAAATGAAACCATTCTCGATTCAATTCGAATATGTCCTAACAGGAACGGGTTTTGGGCACTAAAAGCTAGCCGTTCCAGAACCTCATTAGAGAGGAACGGGATACACTGCGTCAAGTGCTACAACAGCATCTTGTGGAGCAAGAAGACGAAGGAACTGCAAAAAGCTATGCGCAGAAAAGGAGAGTGTGAGGTAAATTGAGTGGAGGAATGTAGATGAATGAATTGGATTAAGAAACGAATTGGAATTCAGAAAACCCTACCTTAGAGGAACACAAATGGGAGTGAAGGAGTGAATGCGTGTGGATCGAAGCAAAGGCGCAAGGGATCGATTGGGTTCCTTACTTCATCACCTTCGTCTATCTCACTTATCACTCATCATTATAGGGTTGATTTAATGAATAATGTTAAATATGATAAGATATATGATAATGAGTAATATCGTTGAATGTGAAAATAAGACATAGGTTAAATTCTCAATGAGGCTCAAATTGTTCCTCAAATATTTTTCTCTCTCTCTCGATTCGTTCTAGATTTTTTAAAAAAATATTTAATTTAATTTTTATCGTTATCTTATAACAGTTTTAAAGTGGTTAAAATGATTCAATTCCATCTTTATAGATTTATTCTAAATTTTTATAAAAATAGAACAATATTGTTCTCTAAATTAAGACTCAATTCACTATTTGATAAATTTTATAATTATATTTTTTTTTAAATTGATATTTTTATTAAATATTTTTAGAGATATTTTAAAATTAATTATATACGAAACTTTAAATTTTAGTTTTGTTTTCAATTTAAAATTTAGTTTCTAAAATTATATATGACAAGTTATTTGATTTTTAACCTTCAATAAATTTGTAATATATAATATACTTGATACCTTTATATATGATGACAAAAATGGCTAATAATTAAAATTAGGTATGAAGTTTAACTTTATTTAATAATAAAAATAAAAACAAAAAGTTTGTTTAAAAATATTTTTACAAATATTTAATAAAAATATCAATTTTAATAAAAATATAAGCATAAAATTTATACGAAAAAATAGATTGAGTTTCAATGTAAAGAACAACAACATTACTTCATTTTTACAAAAATTATGACTAAATTAAAACTAAAAATAAATATAAGGATCAAATTGAATAATGTTGACATATGTCATAATTGTAAAGTGACTTGTGTAAAAAAAATTTAAAAATTTAAAAAAACCACAAATTGACACGTTACATTGACTTTAATATCGTTTAGTCAAAATTGATGACAAATACAAAATTAAAACATTTTAAAAAAAACTAGGACCAATTGAGAAAAAAAATTGAAAACCAATTTGATATTTCATGATAAATAGAATAATCAAAAGAATAATTTAAGGTAAGATATATGATAATGAGTAATATTTTTTAATATGATAAGATATAAAGAAAATATGATGATGAATAATATTGTTAAATATGATAATAAATAGATAAATATGACGACGAATACATAATTATTTTATCTTAATATCATTTCTTATTGAATGTATAGATTGTTTCATATTCTCTTACATTATATTTTATTATTTTGTTAATTTTTTTTATGATATTATTTTGTTGATATATTTTTATGATATGGTTAAGCTTTAATTATATAATAAATTGAAATATTTTTGATAAAAAATTCATCAACAAATTGTTTTAATAAGTATTCAAAATATATCTTTGTCCGAGTGTTTTGTTGTCCAATCTTTGGTTTACGTTTTTTTATATCTTTAAGAACAATTCGTTCATTTTTCTTCCAGTTTATTTTTAACTCTTAACTTGTTTCTTTTTTGTACTTAAAAAAGATAAAAAAATATTATACACACTTATTGAATGAAAATATTTATAAGAATTTTATTTATTTTTTCATAAGAAAATGATTGCATTAGAAAATATTATTTGATAGATTGGTTATTTTGTTTCTCAGTATTTCTTCCTTTTTAAAATGAGTTGTTTAATTTTAGATTTCCGTAATTTAAGGCTTTAATTGGTTGTTGTGTTGATAATGATAAATTTATATTTATGTTATGCTTAAAAAAATAAATAAAATATTGTGATATGCAATATAGATTTATATGTAACTAGTATTTATATAATATGACTAATAGATATTGAATTTAAAATACCTTATCAGTTAAAATATTCGGAATTGAATAATTATTACTAAAAGTATAAATATTTAAATAATAATTACAGTTTTTAAAACTTGTATACGTTTTCATGGTTTAAAGAGCTATATAATTTAGTTGAAATTATATAATTTTATGAGTTTGTAATTTCTAAAAGCTACAAATTAGATTAAAAATTTACAATTTTAGTGAAAATTAGTTTGTTAAAAAAGGACATTTTCATTGAAAATTATGCAAAGCAGCTTTGTGACTCTAGTTTATACATATCATTCACAAAAAAGTTTGTCAATCATGCTTAATGGATATAAAAAATTTAACACAAAAACAAGTGACTCAGTCACTTGGGTGCTTCTCTCAATCTCCAATGAAGTGTTTGACTCACTAATCGTATAAAATAGGTTCACTTTTTATGCTAACTCCTAATCATAATTGTCTTGCATGGTGTCAAGTTCTCATTAAGCCCAAATGATTTTTCAATCTTTCCTTCCTTGCTTGTACTTCCTATTTTTTCAAAACGATTCTCAAAGGATGTGTTCAATTAATTTTCTGCCATTTCCTAATTCAACCATGTTCCAAAAGTAACTCCTAAAAAAATCACACTAACTATCAAATAGCTAATCTAACACAAAATCTAAAATCTAAAATCAAAGTACAAAATTTGAAGTGAAAAATAAAATAAAAAATAACTATATTTTTTGTGGTTCAATCTTCCTATGCATGAGCATCTTGTGATTGGCTCCCATACTGAACTACCTTGCCAAAAAACTCATTATCTTTACATTTAGAGGCTTCAGCATCCTTTCTGATATGACTTTAGTTCTTTTATTACTTGGCTAGCTTCAGTACTTGCAAATTGATAGTCAACTTCAGTATTGACAACTTGTGTTTCTAGTTTAAATCTTTACTTGTTTGGCCAGCTTCAATAGTGACCAACTGTGTCTTTTAAGTGAGTCAAGTATTCAAAACCAAATTGAAATTCAGATAATGACTTAACGCGTGTCACCTTACTGACTTGACACGTGACACAATATTGACATGACATGTGGCATGAATAATTTTGAAAAAAAATTAAGAAAATTCTAACAAAAAAATAAGGAGCTGACACGTGGAACATCCCTAACACCGTTAACACCATACTAATGGAATGTGTAACGTCCCATTTAATAAATAAGCTTACTTAAACGACACGTCACACAATGTAATATAAGAGCAAAGGTTCGGAGTATAAAAATCACTCCTTAAAGATATCCAAGGTACTTAAAAATGGAATCCTGAGGCACACCACGATGCCAATACAAGATAGAGTACAAAGTTCAACAGTAACCACATTAAGATTAAAAGACAAGTCAATACATGGGTCATAACCCTAAGAGGAACTCAGATGAGCGGAACCAGCTCGGATGGCTATGCAGCAAAACCTCCGTCATCCTGATGACCATAGGGAGTTCTCACATCTGCTCACATTAATAATTTGATGATCATCGCAAAAAGGAGAAAACCACACACAGGAACACAAACAAGCATAAGGGTAAGCTAGAGTAAAAAACAATTTATCATACAGTTACATACAATTTATAGTTCAAGATGCATATGTCAACCAATCTTGTTATGACTTTTCAAACAATACAATAAGACTCAAGACACAACTCATCCGGATACATATAATTAGTCTGATTCAGCGAATGTTTGCACTTGTGGTGGTCTTTACTGCTCTACCGAGTTGTTCTACCGAGCTGCTCTACCGAGCTAATTGTTACAATATTTCTTCCCCCCACACACAAGGTTATCCCTTAAAGTATTTCAGGCATCCTGCTACTCTCACCACTCTAGTCAGTACGCTCTATGTGAGACTAACTAACTCTTTAGAGTGTCATGATGCAATACTTACCTTGAATCCTTACTAAATTATATAGATGGGGCACCACCATGAACTCCCACTAACAGGGGTCATGAAATTATGTCCCGACCACTGAGGCACCACCATGAGGTCTCACTTAGAGGCTCATGGAATTACACCCTAACCAATGAGGCATCACCACAAAACTATCGTGGAATTACGTCCTAACCAAACCAACATCATACTTCCAACAATCAATATAGAATCATTTATCATGCCAAAACCTTGCCATTTTGATAACCAACCATCCCATACAAGTCACATGCCAATATCATATTAAACTTATCATTCACAACCCATAAACCATTTCACTCATGCATATTTATTCATCTCAAGCTTTTAACATAATAATCCAATCAATCATGTGCCAAACATCAAGAACAAAGAAGCCATAAAAGAAGAATGCACCCTCGCGCAACTCATTGCTCAGGCAGAAAGGTCTCGCTCAGGCGAGAGGGTCTCTCGCTCAAGCGAGCTCCTTTCGCCTAGGCAATAGCTTAAGAAGAGGGGAACAATGGCTTGCGCATTCTCTCGCTTAGGCGAGACCTCCTCGCCTAAGCGAGATAGACTCTCGCTCAAAACAGGAGCTCATCGCCTGAGCGACAACTCGTGCAAACAATATGGGCGAGTTGTTGCTAATCTCGCCTATGCGAGACACGCTCGCTTGGGCGAGAAAATTAGAACTCTCCACTATTCGCACATGCCAACACCAATATTCAACCAAAGCAAAACACAAATTTGTATTCATAACATTTTACATACCACACATACATCAGAAACACGAAACAGATTCGAAAATGGGAAAATAATCGATTTAAAACTAAGAAACCCTAGCTTCCCTTACCTGGAAAGAGGCTAATAATAGACTTTGACCCTTAAGCCAATGAACCCAGTAGCTCTAGGAGCAGTTTTACGAACTGGAACAACGACACGAAAAGAAAATGAGGTTATCACAGAGGACCTCTAGCGGAAGCACGAAAAAGAAGACTTAGAAAGGAACTAGTATGGGTTGAGAATCAACTTACATGGAGTCGAACTAGTTGAGCTAACTTGAGCACGAGTGAGCTCTAAACCCTAGCAGAGAAGCATTGCTGTTCTAAGAGAATGGGAGGTTGTTTTCTGAAAGTGAGAAGAATGAGAGTGTTAGCTGGTTTAGGGTCTATGGCTCCTTATGGGCCAGCTCTAGGCCCAACTGATCTGGGACAACCCTTTAAAATATAGGCAAAAATGTAAATGGACCTTACAAAATGAATTTAATTGTTATGCATTTTTAAAAATATAAACTTAATTGAGATTACAAAAAATCTTAAGACCTATTTGAAATTTTTAAACAAAAACAGAGACAAATAAAATATTTTAACCTTTCATTTTCTCTCCAATTCTCTCTCCGATCTAAACACTTCCTAACTCTTAATATTCACTCAAATAAAAGACAGTGAATCAAATATTTTTTTATTATTATTTAATCATTGCAATAAAGTGTTCATTTTCATTATTCAAAAGTGAACAAAAATAATAAAAAATAAATAGTATCCTCCAAAGTTTCTGAAATCAGAGTATACATATTAGACAAGATTCAAAAATCTCCCATTAAAATAATACAAAAGTAATATTTATTTGTTTTTCACTCTCTCAAACCCAACATAAAGTAATAATACATAATTATTTATTTAGAATTTCGATATTTTCCGCTTCTGTTATTCATTTCTCTTCATAAAACAATTAAAAATTAACATATAATAAAAATAAGTTATATAAAACGCGCGAAAAGAGCAAATAAATAAAGCGAACATAATTTATGTAAAACACGTAAAAAGAGCAAATAAATAAAGGGAACATAAGTTTTGGCGCTCAATTTTCTTGCATAAATGAGATGTATTGTGTGGTTGGTAGCTTAGTAGATTCTTCACAGAGGAATGGGGATTCAGGGGTTTTTGCCGCTGTTGAAATCGATTATGGTTCCGATCAATATCAAGGACTTGAAGGGTTGTTCTGTAGCGGTAGACACCTATTCTTGGCTCCACAAAGGTGCCCTTTCTTGCAGCACCGAACTCTGCAAAGGGATACCCACTACCAGGTCACTTCCCTTTTAGCTTTTTCCTTACTTTTATTTTATTGGGGTTTTCTTGGATTCATTGTTTGGAGAAACCTGTCTCGTAAAAGTTCGATTTTTTGAAATGGGCTTAAGCACATACAAACTGGGTGTGTTGTTCAACTGAGTTTATTTTGTGTGTGTATTGGTGGGTTTTAGGCACATTGAGTATTGCATGCACAGAGTCAATTTGCTGCGCCATTATGGGGTTAAGCCCATTCTAGTGTTTGATGGGGGACTTCTGCCAATGAAGAATGAACAAGAGATCAAGCGTGCCAGGTGCTCTTTATGTCTTTACAACATTGAATTTTGTTTTTCTTTATTGATTCTTTTTGAAAGTATTTTTTGTTGAGTTGAGTGACAACCTTAATTGTTAATGGGATGCTTTCATGTATGTTACGAGTCCTATGTACGTTAGGTAGAATAATAAGCTTAATGTGGTACTTAATATCTGACGCCTTACCACTTAGTGGACTAGTTTTTTAGTTTGAATTTTCCATATCTGCTTAAGTCATAACAATTAGTGCTTTTGGATTGAAAGGGCTGTGTATAGGTTAGATTAAGGTCTATGTACTGAATGCTGAAAGGTGAATGAAGTCATCAACGTAAAGGAAAGGGGCCACTGTTGGTTAGGGTTCATGTTGATAGTGTGAAGCTGTTGGAGATGTTGTTTCTTCTAGAGGGTGTCAATGTTGAGTTCTCCATTGATTAGAATATACATTTTAATGTGGTTCTTAAACTATGAGGCTCTTTTATTGTTTGAACTAGTTTTTTGAATTGAGTTATCTTCTTGTGTTCTAGTCACAATAATTAGTGCTTTTCTTGAGAGTTGCACACTGCGTGGAACACAAGTCTACATTTGCCTTAGTTGCTCCCTTCGTGGGATTTCACTTCCCCAGTGTACAATGCGTCTGTATGTAGGACAATTATCCATAATGATATAAGCTGACTATTTTGAACAAAATTTTCTGAAGCCCTGTCTAGCTGTCTCTATGTTTGTGTTCGTCAGGTTCTTATGCACAAGCATAATTTGTTGAAATAGCAATGATGTCAGGTTTATGATCTTGAACTGCTAAAAAATTTCCATTTCTGTTCTAGATGAAATGAATGTTTTCTATGCTGTTTGGTGATTTTGCTCCGTTGTTTCAAATATTGAGGTAAAACCGATTTGGTTTAGTAAGAACTTCAGAGAAGGAACACTCTTAATGATTTGGTTGTGGAATTGATAAATAATGTAATAATTTCGAAACTAAGATACTGAAGAACCAATCTTTCTCCAGTACCTATGAAAATAACACATTATTAAGGATCTGAATTTTATAGTCTTTCTCCAATACGTATGAAAATAACACATTATTAAGTATTAAAGGATGAGAAATAAGAGGCTGTGAACCTTATTACAATATCACCAAAGAGGAGTTCTTTGATTTCTGGGCAGGTTTAAGAACCTTAAATTCTCAGAGAGTCTATGTACTTTTGCTTCTATGCTATAAATGTAGGGCTAGAAAGGATAATTTTGCACGTGCAGTTGAACACGAGTCAGATGGAAATTCAGCTGCTGCTTATGAGTGCTACCAGAAAGCAGTTGATATTTCTCCCCAAGTTGCACGTGAACTAATTCAGGTAAAAAGGAGTTAAATATATCATACTTGGTCCCGTTGTTGTGATATGAGCATGTGTGCTTCCATTTGTGTGTGTAGGTATCATATTTGCATTTCGTTTGAATATATTCAATACAGTAATTCCTAAAGAGTCTTTATTGCTGTGAATTGTGTGTTTAATCACACATGTAAATCCTTTACTTATAATCATTCAAATATTAGTTAAGTATCCCGTTACAAATTTTAAATGATGGAGAATTTTCGTAAGCCATGTTATCTTGCATGTAACTGTTGTCACAACCTGGTACTCAACTTCAGCACTGCATTTAGAAATTGTTTTCTGCTTCTTGCTACTGCAAGAAATCAAGTTTCTGCAAATGAGAGATAATATTCAAAATTGGACCTCCTATCTAATGATGATCCTTTACAATTAGCATAGAAATAACAAACATTTTTGGAATTGCCTTTATCTACATATATTAAACTACGACCTGGTTCATTCTTGATGTATCAAAGTATGCGTATCACAACATTCCATGACAATCACATGGACCTTTAGGAATCGGCTAACCATACTAACTCCATATGTGGTGTCTAGTTTAGTTAGGTAATTAATTTTGCCTACCAGACAAAAGTATCTTGCAGGGTCTTTCAATGGATTTCCCTGACCTAAAAGAAGCTTCAAATTAGGATCTATAGTACCATTGTTGGGGTGACAATCAATCATACCAGTCTTGATCAAAATGTCTACAGTATATTTCTGTTTGCGAAATTGCAATGCTAGGTAAGGAACTTTGATGATAAGAAAGTACCTAAGTGGACCCAAGTCCTTGGTCCGTGTAAGAATATAAGATGCAAGTTCCTATTAATGAATCCTTGTGTGTCTTAAGAATAACAAAGGAAAACATTATATATAAACTCAATACATTACATAGAGATAGGCCTAGACACATATATTGAAAATACATCTAACACTCCCCTTCACGTTGATTCTTATAAATCATATGTAGAGCTTATTACAAATGTAACAAATTTTAGGACCTTGCAATGATTTGGCGAAGACATCAGACAACTGATTATTAGAGTTAATGAATTGAGTATTAATGTTTATAGATACAACCTTTTCACGAATGAAGTGACAATCTATCCCAACATGTTTGGTCTTCTCGTGAAATTATGGATTTGAGGCAATATGAAGGCCAACTTGGTTATCACAAATGAGAAACATATGTGTAACCTCTCCAAATCTCAATTCTTTAAGTTTTAGCCAAAAAAGTTTACAAGTGGTAGAAGCCATAACGCTAGGCACTACTTCTGCCTTAGATTTGGCTAGTGCAGTTTTTTATTGCTTTTCCAAGAAATAAAGTTGTTACTAGTAAAGGCATAATATCCAAAGTTGATATCCTATCAATGGGAGAGCTTGCCAAATCTACATTTGAGTATCCCACAACTCGAGTATGATTATTGTGTCTGTATGATAAATCCTTTTCGTGGCTCCCTTAATGTTTTTTAGAATGCTTGTTGGAGAAAGGGGGGCTTGTCATTGAAGATTAGAGGATCGCAACATAATTATAAGTAATATATAGGAAACCTAATAATGGAGAATATTTACAATCATCATTGTACACATTTCCCTAATTTTTAAGATCAAATAATCTCTTTTACAATGCTTTATGTCTCCAAATAAATGTTCAGCATTATTTTTGTGTGGAAGGTATTGAAGCAGGAGAATGTGCAGTATATTGTTGCTCCTTATGAGGCAGATGCCCAGATGACATTCTTGGCAATTAGTGGACAAGTCGACGTAGTTATAACTGAAGATTCTGATCTTATACCATTTGGTTGCCCTAGAGTAAGTTTACCAGGTGGCTTAACACATACATGTTTTATGTTATTTATTTTCTACTGTATATTTCTTCCTACTTTTTGATGTACTCATTCGTTTTTTATTGGCCTGCTTCTTCATTGAAAATTTAGATTCTCTTTAAAATGGACAAGTTTGGTCAAGGAGTCCAGTTCCAGTACTCCATGCTACAAAAGAATAAGGAGCTTAATTTTGAAGGGTTCAACAGACAAATGGTTCTTGAAATGTGTATTTTGAGTGGCTGTGACTATCTTCAGTCCTTGCCAGGTATGGGTCTTAAAAGAGCCCATGCAAGCATAAAAAAATTTGGAAGTTATGATAAGGTAAGTGCGGCTGATACACACAACAAGCATGATTGTTCAGGACCTTAAAAATTAATAAGAGTTTTTTTTTTTTTAACTATCAATGTTCTTTTAAACCCACTCAAGCAGTCGGGTACATCTATACGCAGCAGAAATCCTAAAGAGTGTTTAAAAGTGTTGTTTTTAATGATATATATCTTTTAAATCTTGTATGTAAATCTTTGTATATGAAAATTTTCTATTTCTAATGCCAATTTCAATGTATCAGGTACTTAAGCACTTGAGATACAGTGGAGTTTCTGTGCCTCCCTTGTATGAAGAGTCATTCAAGAAGGCTATACGTACTTTCCAATATCAACGGGTTTATGATCCAATTAATGAAAATATTGTCCATTTGTCTAATATACCTGATGATATTGGTGACGAGTTAGACTTTTTAGGCCCATATCCTTCATTTTTAATGTTCTTTTTCCATTTTAAATTAATATCATTCCAATTTGTTCAAATGTCTATAAGATCTTACTTGAAATTATACCTTAACCTGGGATACACCCATTCCAAAAGATATAGCACAAAGAATAGCAAAAGGGGATCTTGATCCAATTACCAAAATGCCATTTGAGGTAAACCGTTCAATTTCTTCTTTATTTTCATCTATAACAAACTGTGTGTGTTTGTTAAAATGAATTAGTAAATTTCTAGTCAACTGAAATATCCATGCCTTTAGTGCCTGTCTTGTTCAAAATAATGTGATTGATTTCATTTGTTCAGTTTTGGAATACGAAGGATAATTTGCATGATTGTGGAAGAAAAGGAATTTTGAAAATGATAGGAATAGGATTGACAACCGAAAAGACTGCACTATAACTGTTCCATCTGTGTTTACATGGACGAGTGTGAGTATGTGTAAATTCTACAATGAGGATACTTTCTGCCAACTATTTCACTGAGCGTACTATTTTTTAAGTTTTGATGAGATGCATAATTATATGCTAACAGTATTGTAAATAAAGCTTGAGGAAGTATGAATCAATTGTTACTCTTTCTTTTTAACAAATATTAAAAAAAAAATGTAAGCATTGGCTGGGATGTATGCTTCCTCAAAATTTTATAGCCTTATTGTTTAAAAGGCACTGTTGGTTGAAGTCCATTTCTTTTTAAATGGCAGGGAGAGAATCTTACAGCCAGATTGACAATTGCAGGAACTAGTCAATTTGAAACTCTTCGTTCTGAAAGTACAAAGAAAAAGATTGATTTGCCTGTGCAGAAGAATCTCTTGACCAAGTATTTTTGTATCCTAAGAAGCATTCTTCTTGAATTGATTTGAATCAGTTTAGCTTGTTTAAAAGGGAGGAATGCAGGGCCAGCACTTTATGGTTCACTCCGAACCAACTGATGCTGTTGAGGCTTTAGATACCATTGTCTAAAGTTTTAGATTCAATATTATATAACATTCAAAACAATCATATAACATTCAAAACAATTATACAACATTCAAAGCGATCAACCTGAGGCAATGAATAATGGTGGCATTTAGGCTCTGTTTCTTAGCGACATACTACAACTTATAAGTAGCAGTGTTTCTTTTATTCCTCCTCAGAGTAACTTTTCCTTAGCCATGAAAGGTGTTGCTTCTCTTGAAGCAAAAAGGAAATTCAGAGCACCTCGGGTGTCCCCTACTGCTGCTAACGAAACAAAGAACTGTACTGCATCAAAAATCGACTATGAGAATTCGGGCAGTGCCCGTCATCCTAATTGCCATGTAAGTTGCCTGAATACGGAACTGTAATAGTGAAAACTCTGCTCATTGTAAGTAGTTAAACTCTTTTAGATATTTTTTAACTTATATTTCCTTTTTTCTACAGACTGAATATGATTCTGCCACAAAACTTTCTGAATTTACAGAGTCTCCATATCATGGTAAGCTATAAATATGCTGGTTTGCTTTGGTCTTTTGGATGGGAAAATCTTATTTCTTAAGCCTTTACATTTGTTGGTTGATGATACTCGTCACATTGTTTGCATGAATTAAGTTTCTATGATCCATGAGGAGAAGAAAAACCCTGAACATGCACTACTGCAACAGCCTAGGCAGCCAATTCATAAACCATGTTTGGGTTTGCATAAGGAGCATGGGCACACTAATGCCCAAGACACAGTAGAAGAAAAAACCAGGGAGGTTTCTGGGAAGGTTATTGTAAGGAGTGCTTATTTTCAGCACAAGCAAGTGGAAAAGAATGCTTGTGACGAGAAACATGAATACCAATCCTCTGGCATAGTCATTGATGAGAGAAAAAAAGCCATATCTGACAGTGATTTATGTAATGATCATTTGAAGAATAAAGACCAGGGATTCCATGAGAAAGTTGAAGGAAAAACCAGGGAGACAGGAAAGGCAATTGTAAGGAGTGCTTATTTTCAGCACAAACAAGTGGAAAAGAATGTTCGTGATGAGAAACAAGAGTGCCAGTCCTCTGGCATTGTCATTGATGAGAGAAAAAATGGCATATTTGACAGTTATTTATATAATAACCATTTGAAGAATAAAGACCAGGGATTCCATGACATAGTTGAAGGTAAAACCAGGGAGACAACTAGAAAGGTAATTGTAAGGAGTGCTTATTTTCAGCACAAGCAAGTACAAAAGAATGTTTGTGATGAAAAACAAGATTATCTGTCCTCTGGCATTGTCACTGACAACAGAAGTGCCATATCTGACAGTGATTTATGTAACAACCAGTTGAAGAATAAAGACTTGAAAAGGAAGTTATCCCCTAATGACAATATTCAAGATGTAGGATTTCTTAACTTTGAACCTTTGGTTTTCTTTAGCACTCACTTTTTAGTCTTGCACTAATGGTTTGACCCTCTACAGGAAAATTTGCATCCTAGGCAAGTGCAGCGTGCTTCACCTCCGCAAAGTAACGGTATAAATCAATTTGAAGAAATATTAATGGGTTTCACATTCACAAGTGAAATAGCTAGTGCTAATTGTCTTGATATTCCACCAGTTATGTTTTTTCTTTTGTTGCCATTTTACTGGCTGTCCAAAGGGGTGGATATCTTTTAAGACTGGCATTACAACTTTCACAAAAGATTCTATACATACTGATGGATGATTTCTTTTAGAAATTTCATTTTCAGTTTCATTTTCTTGGCAATTTGGCTTATGGATAATCAAAAGTCTTATTGATTCAGAACAGTAGCTTATATTTTAAAGTACAGACTGGTGTCTTAGTAGAGTATCTAAACTGTAGCTTAACATAATAATTTAATATTGACTATGTGTGTTTTAGTAGAATAAAGTCCTCACTTGTGAAGATATCTGAGTTGAAGTTACATGATTTATGGGTATTAACTATTAATCCTCATGGAAAAGTTGGAAACAAAGTTCATGGAATATCATGCTTATGCAAGAGAAAAATAATGGAAGGAGATGGTCAATACAGAAGAAATGGAGATTACCTAATCACCAAAAAGCTCAGCGATATGAAAGATATATGTTGCAGAAAATTACTTATATAACTGAATATATGAAGAACATATCACTCTTCAATGTAGATAAAATAGAGTGAATTTTCAGTTTCCTAGTCCATTTGTTTTGTTATGACTCAGCAGAGATATCTGCTATGAAATTTACTGAATATATTGAATTAGGGTTCAGAAACGATATCACCAAGAAACAACTCCACATGCTTTTTAAATAATCATGAAAGGAAATATCCTGGTGAAGTTTCTCTGAATTCGGATTTTCTTGAATTTTAGGTTGCTGTGATCACAACGTTGAAGGACCAGTTACAGAGAATAATGGTGAAGAAGAAAAATTCGGGACAAACATTTCCCATCTGGGTCAGTATTCAGAAATAGCTGAGAAGTCTATGGAAAGATTTGTCTCTGTGATATCATCCTTTAGATGCACTTCTGGCACTCGTGTCAGTGGTCTCCGAGCTCCGCTGAAAGATGTTCGAAACACTTCCAATAATAGGTAATTTTTTTTCTTCCAATTTTGAATTCATTATCCCTTGGACTTTATTCGTATGTGACCTGTTTATCATAATTCATATCATAGGCCAAAAACTGTGGACTTTGGACAATATGCATATGTGCCAAAGAACACAAAGATTAGAAGAATAGCTCCTGAGAATTAATTCAAGTTGTTTAAAGAGAACTTGATTTGAGGTTTATCTCATCATTTCAACACCATTCTGCCCCAGCCGAGACCTGCATTTAGTTAATTGTTTTGGCAGCAGTAAATTGTATTCTTGATGTAACCATTCATCAGCCTGAAAATTGGTCATCTTGTTTTCTTCATTTAATACCACACTAAGTATAAAACTTGGTTCAAGAGCGTTAATGAGACAGTGAAAGCTTGGCTAGGCGGCAATTGTTCTAACTATTTTTATGTCCCTGAATAAGTGTATGCCTCCATGTTTTGTATTCTCATTTATTGATATCAATTGAAGAATAGAAGCATTAATTTTCTCTTTGTTACTGGCTTTAAGTTCCAAGGGTTTTGGACTGGGTTTTGGTCAACAAATCATACTAGATGCTATTTACCACGAGATTCAATGGTACCTTGTCTCATTTTAGTAGTGTGTAAAGTTGAGATTACACAGGTTCAATGACGTTGATCCTCTTGATACCAAATAAATAAAGAACCAGATATAGATGTATATTTTTTGATTATTTTAGCATATCACCGTATTGATGTAATTATAATAGTCTTTGTATTGCCTAATGTATTGTCATGGATAGGTTGAACATCCTAAAGTCAAACAAATATTTTTTTCTGAAAGCCATTTTGCGTAGCCCGGTTCATGGTTTAGGGAATGTGCATAGGTCTGGTCATGACCCAGTTCCTCATGGCTCGGTTTGATCACGGTTTAGTGCTCACAGCTTGGTCTTTAAACTTGGAATCTTCATTAGAACAATTAAATCATCTTGTATTCAAATTGTTGATCATCTTTTAAATTGTATTGGAGATTTTTTTTTAGTTGTTTGTATTGTGTATTGGTAGGTAGTTTGATCTTCTATTAAAAGTGAATATAACTTATGTAATAGATACAGTCAGCTAATTACTAACATAGAGATTCAATAAATCTATCAAAAATCTTGCGTAAAAGTTATGGAAGTATCTGCTCGTAGTACTTGAAATTGTTTAAGGAAAATATAAGCTTTAAGGATTGCATAATATTAGTTAAGATCAAAGGATAACAAAACAACTAACTAGGGTTTATAGAATACACATCTCACTATTCAATTTTGAATGGTTTAGCCAGAAACCCTAAGAATCATGTCAAGGTACTTTTACCTAGATCACCTACTTGTTCTTGAGTTATATTTGATGATTTTAATATATTAAAGCAAAGGTGTTTTTGTTTTTTTTGTGAAAACATATAAAGGGGTAAAATAAAATGTATTTATAAATAAAACAACCTAAAACTTGATTTACAATTTAAAATGCTTTAAATTTGGACAATAATTGGTTTTAAAATTAAATCTAATTAGATGATAAAAAAAAATATCAATGTATTAGGATAATTTACATATGTGCAGAAAATTTGTAGACATTGATTTAAACAAAGGTAGCAGAATAAAGTAAAAGATCTTTGAAAATGATTGAGATGTTCTCATTACATGCCTGCGATGTTTATTAAAAATTCACCAAATAAAAACATCTGGATTTTACAAAAATTGATTTTGGATGAATTCATCTGAAGGGAAGTGATCAATGTCTAGGAACAATAATGTCAAAAGCTAGGTTTACAGTAAACTTTAGTGTAAAATTTTGTCGTAGGCAAAAGCCACCACTTTTTTTGCTTTCTATTAACGTGTTTTGAAGAAAAAGTAGAAGCAAATATTAAAGAGACACATAAACAGGCAATTTTTTTAGCAGAAGTTTCATACCAAGGTTTGATAGATACAAAAATGGTAGGAGTATGTTGTGAATGTGTGCATTCATTCAAATCACATGGTTCAAATATCAGTGAGTTTATGCCTAGCAATGAAACATGTAGAGCATTGCCGAATCAATTGACATGAATAGACACTTCACCAAGAAAAAACAATATAAAAAATATGAGCTAAGTTGTTGATGAAGAATGTTCTGCCAAGTCACTTAAGAGGTTGACAACATCATCTGAGGTTTTAAGATGGTAACGTGCACTTGATCTTTTCCGTCCAACAACACAAGAGAAGTAATTATCACCTTTTAGATCAAGCACGGAGGAACCTTCATTCTGTGATATTTTATCACGATATGTTCCTCTCAGTTCAATTTCTCTCTTCTCTAAGCTTGACAACGAACGTTGTTTCTTGTACTGAGCAGCCTTATTCCCGGTTTTGTTGGTTGCAAATTTGAGCAAAGATGATGGTCTGTATGACTTGGATTTGGATAGCATAGCTCTTGGTACTGAAGGTGATTCACAAGGAAGCTCCGGCTCAAAAAATTTATACACATCTTCGTCCTGAAACAGTTCATTCCAACTATTATACACAGTTAATTTTAATTTTATGCAGATCAATACAAAATCAATATTCTTGGACAATTTCATTCTAATTTTTACATTCAAGCTTGTGAACACTGAATCTAACGTTAGGATAGCCACCATACTGTTGGCAACACTAATTTTTAGTGCTACGCTGCTCTGAAAATGCAAAGTCACAGCTGAACTAAGAATAGAAAATCAAATGAAGTGCACTCACCTTGGATAGAAAGTGCCCAATGCATAGGACATAGTCAATTGGTGCCTTCATACCTTTGTTATGAACTATCTCTCCAAGGATACGATCAATAGCTGCTCCCTGTTCCAAAATACCAAGTAAGAAGACAATACAAAGAAGTGTCAGGTGCTATAGCATGTAGAGGAAATAAAGTTTGTGAACAGAAAAATGATAGGTGAGAGACTCTACAAGCAAACTGGAATTGCTTATCATACCTTTGACACGCCAACTGTGCGCACCTCAACAGATCGACCACCTTGGACAACCTCAAGAGATGCATTTGATATTGGTCCTGTCCACAGATGCTGAAGCAAATCTCTTGCTTGAATCTTTCCAAATTCAACATCTGATTTTCATTGCAGTCACAATAAGTCAGCAATTAACCATAGAAGGCTCCCACTTTTACAGGGAGTAAAGAGACGATGTGTATTAGCAGAAAAATCTTATCAGAAGAAAATTAGTAGGTTGATCAATAAAAGGGAAATATGGGAACAAAAAATGTCAGATACCTGCGTACTTGTAATTCCATACAACTGAAGTCTCCCTAAGCTCAAAATGTGACCGGGGAGTTCTTTCAGTAAAATACTCAAAAACATGCTGAAATTTTATAAAATTATGAACAAATTAGAAAATAAAGGAACTTGATATGAGAAACATTTGGATCCATGCAGCCAATCTACCTTCACGCTATCAACCCAATCCATGTTTAAATTTTCAGGCATGGTTGTCATCCACTCACTTGAAGTGGGTCGCAGAAACATTCCATTTTCCGCTGCCAACCACATATTAAATTCACTGAAGTTCTGCACAAAGTAGTTGTTAGTCCAAAAGCTAATGTTGCTGAAAGTGAAAAAAATACATGGACTTTTCTTGATAATACTTTGTCCAGGACTGCTCGATTGCTCCCACTGAGAAGTACTATCGTTGTCAGTGGATCATCGGATAACTTCTTCAAAGGTCCCTTCAGATTTGGGTGTAATTTAAGTTCCAGTTCTCTAATTTGACCAGCCCGTCCAAGGGCATCCACTGGCTCAGTCAAAGTGGCATTGAAACCCTGCAGTGCAGTTCAGGCAAAATGGTAATGTTTTAATGAAAAGAAGCTACACATGTTGGTGAGTGTCAATCTTCTAAATCATCCACAAAAACCTACAAAAGTCCTTCTTCGTGTTTCTCTTTAACATGTTCGGTGCACTTGTACATGTAATATAAAGTTAGTTTCCGTATACAAGTGTAAGCATAATACAAGTGTAAATGCCCTTTATTCAGCCTTTGACAATCCAACTAACAGCTTACCAGTATGATTAATCGGTTACTGGATTTTTTATAACAGTCAACTGCCACTTTGTTGGGAAGCAATGGAGGATCTTGTCTTGTCCTAAGTTGAGCTTCAACAATGGTATCATTTAGCTCACTGTGCAAAAAGAAAAACCTTGTAAAATAAATAATATGGCTATTTCAAATAATATAATTTCTATTTTTCCAATGACAGTATCTGATCAACTACATTTGCAATTGAGAACTCATCTCAAATTGGATTGTTCAAAAGAAAAAAGAAACCAGTAAAGCCTTTTCTTCTATCTACTTTGTATAAAACAAATTGAATGATATTGCACATAGGCATATCATAAAAAACACTATTTCTCAACTTTTTCTGTCATGCTAGTCCTTGTCAAAATAAAGTAATGGATGGCAGGCTCTAGGCATCAAGTTGTCATCTGTAACTGTTCCATCTTATCCTAACGATTGCATGTAGGATGGTTGGTTTACAAGAAAAACAAAACAAGGAACAAAACTGACCCGAGAAGAACAAAGCTCTAGCAGTGTTATAGGATTAACCTCACAAAAGTTGCAGCCCATTCTTGTGATGTGTGAGTCTTCACATGTCTGAAATTAAATTGATGCCGTTTTTCTCTTTCATCGGCTGGCATATCCAGCGCATAACCAATAGAAGCAGCAACCTCTGTTATGTTCCACGGATTTACCAAGATAGCACCAGCACCAAGAGACTGTGCTGCACCAGCAAACTGATACCAAATAAAGAATTTAAAATTATTTGATTAATACTGAAAGCTCAGTCACCTGGTGATTTTGGGAGTAAATTATGTTATAATATAATAATTGGAGATATAAGAATTGTTTATATCTTTAAAAAGATGAAATTTCCAAACAAGTATTAACTTTATAAATGATATCATTATCCTATTCAAAGCAATAGCCTGTTCTTGTTTATAAATAATTGATATCATTTAAAAATATACACACTTATAAAATGATGATGCTATGAGTTAGGCTGGGATTTACTGGCGAAGAACTGTTCTCGGGCTGATACACATGAGGTTACGGATATGAAAGAAGCAGTTTGTTCACTCTGCTATATGCGCCAATTAAAAGGAAATATTGCATATGCTACTCAAAACATTGGTTGGCAAATTGGAAATGGTTCTGATATTATTGTTTGGTCAGATAATTGGAAGAATAGACCTTTGATGGGTGGGTCTTCTCCTATTCCTTTAAGTCTGCATAATTGGAAGAATAGATTTTATTGACAATGGTCAATGATACAATCTCGATATTATCAAAAACAGGAGTGTGAGTGTGGCAAGGAAAATCGCTGATAAAGAATCTTGTGATACAAGGTGTTGGAGAGATGCAGCTGGTGGTGTGCTAACTATGAAGATATGTCCTTGTGTGGAAAGGTTAACTTTCCTCTTTAGGCAGTATTTCCACACTAGGACATAACATAGCTATTTGGAACAAATACATTGCTTCTTCTAAAGCTTTCTTGATCCAGCGTCTGCTACATAAGGAATTACCTGTTTAGGAGTCATGTTTATTGTTTCTATATGTTGTCGTTGTCATAAAAATATGAAATCTGCAGACCATCTGTTTTTTCAATACGTTCATTTGCTGCTAGATTCTGGAGTGGCTTGGTTCTTGCTTAAATACACACTTTGATCACAGTAGCTTACAGAATGTGCTGAATGTTTTAAAAGGGTCCTGGACTAAGCTGGTCAGTTTGGTACTTCAATCAGCTATTTTCCATATTACTGATGCCATATGGTTCAACAGGAAACTTATCTGTTTTAAGAATGTCTAAGTTCCTTATTTCAATTTTGAAAACAAATTATACCATGGTGTCAATACAGTTGGTAAGGTTTCTTCCTTTACTGTGAAATCTAACATACAGGAATTCTGGGTGCTTAATTTTTTTTTGTATTAAAACTAGCTCCAATTCTTCATCCTGTATTTTCATGGATTAAATGCAGTATTGATGGAGCAACTGAATGTTGACTCGGTTAAGTTGTGTGTGGGGAAATTTTTCAGGATCATTCTGCATCTGCTGCTGTGGTTCCTTTTCTATAAAGAGTGGTTCAAGCTTTCTAGCTCACTCATTGTGCCTTGGCAGCTAAGCAATCAATGGAATAAGACTTTGTGTTGGATTAAGTGCATGAATTTTCATGTATCACATATCTGGAGACAAGGCAGTTTCGTGTGTGGATAAACTTGTCACCTGTGGTGTTACTCATCAATGTAATAGTTGGTGGGATTCCATTCCCGATTTCATTTGTTATGGTTTTTATAGGGATAGGTTTCATTTATCTTTTTATAGTTTGTTAACTAAGTGAGTTTTGGTCTATTGTTCCACACTATTGTATTTCTTTTCTTTATTTCTTCTACCATATTGGTATGCTGCTAATGATTTATGTAGCTTGGGGTGCCAACCTAGTTGAGATCATTAGCTAAATAGTGCTGCTTTTGCATACCTACCTTTCTAAAAAAGAGCTTTTACCGTTGCTTTATGAAATCAAGAGATAAAACTAGACTTGTGCACATTACTTACAAATACCTCGACATTAACATGCTTACTGGAAGAATCATTTGAAGTTATGGTGATCTTAGTAAAACATGAAGTGCTTCCTTCTCAAATATGAAGTACAATGAACAATCAGAATATAAAAGAGATGGAGCCAAAATAAATAAATGAGAACATTAAAAAACTGAATTACCTCACTTAAAATGAGAACCCCCTTCTTGGATGCTTGACACGCAACAAATTCATAGCTGACAAGATTCATTCCATCTCTCAAAGATGTAACAAGTGCAACGTCTAAATAAAATGTATGTTAGACTGGCACATATGGATGGTGAATTCTTAGTAGTTAGTTCAACCAAACTAGTTAAGATGGATTTTAAAGCATAAAAAAGAACATATGCCCTTTTCTGATTTGCTGGGATTAGTTAAGGTTAAATCATAATAAATAAAGGAGAAAAAATCCATGAAAACAATTGTAGGTAATTATTGTTTTGTTGATGAATTCAAAAAATCTAACTGGCGGCACAAGAAGAATGCAATCCACCATCAATTGCCAAAAAACATAAAACTATCAATCAGTTCAATTTATTCTTTCAGCAAGATACAACGCGTTATAAGCACAGGAGTTAAATCATGAGGAGCATATCAAAGAAAAGTGAAAGAGTTTACAACAATAGTGAAGTTTCTTTACTAATAACACAAAAAAATGTCTTACAGATTGAGTATTTCACATATCCAATAAATAGTGAAATGTGAAACTGCTGGAATATAAAAAATATTATTACTTTCGAATAAATAAATACATGTACTAAATCTTATGTTATGGCAGAAAATGAGTACCTGTTACAGCATAGAGTGCACATAATTCATGAAAGTCAAGTGATCGATCCTGTATCATAGAAAAAAATGGTCCAGAAATCATCACATGGTCGACACAATAATCCTAACAAATATTTTCTGAACTATCTAAAATATACGCGTGACTTCATTTCATTTGTCACATCTTCTGGGAAAGATTAGCAATACTAAAACATTAAGCAATCAAGAGAAGGACAAGTAATGAACAAGACAAAATACAGAGCCAGTGTGTGCAAAGAACAGTCACATTAGTTACTTGAATATTTCCAAAAGAAAGAAAAAAAATTATAAATTAAATTTTTGAAGAGAATTTTTTTCTTTACAATTTACTTAAATAAGTGATTGTTAATAGAAAAGCCCCACATATTCTGAATTATATCCAGGTAACCTGGAAAGAATGTGTTGTAATGTAAGCTCCCTGGTGATGCAGGAAAGAGATCAGTTATTGAAGATTTATTGCCATTTTGGCAAAGAATGTGGTGTAGTTTTATTGGGTTATTCTTGGTCATTTTAGGCAAATTCTGAAGAACTAAAATCCCATCAGGCTACTTTGTATAGTAGGCATGTTTTCTTTGCTTGTCAGCCAAGTCTGTAAAAAAAATATTTGTAAAATGAAATTCCTATTTTTCAGTTATAATTCCTGGTAAATTTCATAGGATCTGCTTAGTAGGATACTTCGATCATCGACCAGAATGTTTGTCCTCCTTTTTGTTCCTTTTGCACTTGTCTCATACAACTTGGTCAAATGAGAGATGAAGAAGTGAGATGTCATGAATATGTTAGAGTTGAGATAGTGATATGTTGTAAGACAGCTAGCAGATAATGCAGCTCAGAACACAAATCGATAATAACAACTCAAACCCAAATATGTGCAGTTACAGCTTTTGGGTGGAAGCATCAATTTCAGATGGACAGTGTATAGAGCACAGACTAGTTTTTGTCTAAGTAAACGATGAATTCGATTCTTGCTGTAACAAGGATCGCTCATATATTGATGCGTGAGAAATTTAGTGTTTTCAACGAGATTTCAAATAATAGACATTTGTATTGACACTCGTGATCCTTCCACTGTGAAATACCATGCAAGAAATCTAAGTTGTAAATGTTTAAAGCACAAACCAGATGGTGTAGTGGAACAGCTGTAAGTGTTCCAAATCTTCCATTGATGCGTCCTACAATCTCATGCACTTGGCTTGCAAGCCTTTGGTCTGTCAAAGCATTAAGTGAACAGTGTCTGTCATTTAAACTTTCAATAACTAGAATAAGATGACAACAAAATTAAACAAAGCAAGAGTCTCAATCAATGGGGCAAAACTCTTCAAGTGATTATTAACTTGTCTAGAGAAATAACCTACAATCAGGAACATCTTTTCTAGTAGGTACAGCAATTTGCAGCAAGACAACTTTATCACGCCAGTGGGAATTCTCCTCAAGGAACTTTTCAAATGCCAATATTTTCTGAGGAATTCCTTTTATCATATCAAGACGATCCACGCCCAACATTACCTTTCCATTTCATAAGAAGCTCAAGTTATTCAAATGATTCACATTTTTAGAGAAAAGCAGATGCAGAACAGAACCAAGAAACCATGCAATAACCTCCACTTCTCAAACTGTTAAACTAGGAACTTTGGCATATACGGTTCTCACCTTTCGGCCTGCAAATCTTTCTTTCAGTTCTTTCATGTGCGCCTGGACTTCAGGGAGTTCAAGGGCTTGAATGAATCTCTCAGAGTCAATCCCAATAGGAAACTGAAGTTTCACACTCCCAAAAAATAAAACATTGTCATCATGAGAAGGAAATTAGAGACTACATACTCATTGGTATAGTTATTCAATGCTGATAAACATACAACACAAGATGAAATTCCAGCTTTTGCAGTTCGATGTATAGAATTAGAAAAGGAAATTAATATATGCAGATATACCGCAGCCACACGTGTTAGCTTCCCTCGATCTTCCACTCCGTCTGGTGTGCCCTCAAGCCCAAGAATACGAGTACAAGCACTGACAAAATGCCTTGCATAATCATAGGTATGGAATCTGGAATGCAGACCAATGTAAATCACAACACTGGATAAATTGTCAAGCGTTCTCAAAAATCATAGCAACATAAGAACTTACCAAGCGATGTTTTTTACTAAATAGTGCAATGGACAAGCAAGAATAGTAAGTCTCAAGGTGGAAGATGAATTACAGAGTTATGGACTTATCACAGTGTGCACATCTTACCTTGTTGGCTACAATTTGCATGTCCTAAATTCCTGCTGTTGATGTTTATTTATTAAAGGAATTTAGCTTGTAAATGTATTATGATAATGATCATCAAGTTGGAGAGGCATGAATGACTTACCCCACAAGATCAGCTTCAAGAACTGATCTCAACAGCTCTGATCTGGATGGTAGAGTCCTATGTATTTCTGAGGAAGGAAAGGGTGTATGGAGAAACCAACCAACTTTCATTTTGTCGTTGCGTTCTTTTAAACATTTTGGAAGGAACATTAGGTGGTAATCATGGCACCAAACAACATCTCCTTCCTCATAATGCATATTTACTACATCAGCAAAGATTTGGTTTGCCTTCTTATATGCATCAAATTGGGATTGGAAAGTACGAGTGGTAGCAAGTCGATCTTCTTGTGGAAGTCCGAGGTAATGAAATAGAGGCCACAAGATGTTGTTGCAGTAGCCATTATAGTACTGATTAACTATCTCCTCATCAAGAAATACTGGAATACATCGCTGCAGTGAAAAGCACATAATCAAGAGGACAAATATTGATGGTTTTCTGTGTCTTTAATATATATCTTCATGCTTGAGAATTATAAATTTGACACATAAAGCAAAGAAGATTCATACCATTTCAGCCAAAGCTTTAGTCAATGCTCTCCGTCCAACATCATCAGGCACATTCACACCAGCCCACCCAATCCATCTGGCATCAAACTCCTTTACACCTTCAACAGAAACAACAAGCTTCATACAACCTTCACTTTGAAAATAGAAAAGTTCAATCCATTCCTATGATTACAATGTTGTGAAGATAACTATCTATTAGATCTTAACAAAGGTAACTGATTAGAATAGCTGAGTCACAAACTTACAACAGATATATGAATCAGAAACAGATGAACAAAACAAAGAAAAGTAAAAACAATTAATGCAAGGTGACAAACTTTTTCTTGCCTAGAAGTGCACTGACTAGTCCTCCTACACTGATCTCAAGATGATATGACTCCACACCATCTCTAACAGCAGAGACTGGCAACCTGTTAGCTACCACCAACAAACGTTGTTTGCTTCCCCTCTCATCTTGCCTATTCGTTTCCGAGGCTTCTTCCTCTTTATGAAAACCTGAAATGTCATTCTCACTTATGCTTGAATCACCATAACATTGTTCTCCCTCTTTGTTCCCATCTCTTGCTTCATCACTTGGTTGATTCTTGAAGGACTTCCTTATCTCTCTTTCCCTCAGAAGCCTTTCCAATCTGGACCTTGGTGTTAAAGGAACGCAGTTATGATTGTTCGGTTGCATACGCTTGGACTCAAACACGTCAAGTCTTTTCAGTTGTTTGATTCCTACAAAGACAGCACTCTCACTCAAAAGGTGAAATTGTTTTTCCTACTTCCAAATAATTCAATAATGAACAATTCTCAGTCACATTCTGAAACAAACACGGAAATAGTTGCACACTCTAATCAATGTTACCTTTTTTTCCAGTTTCATTTACATTCATATTCCTTGCCAAATGGGAAATTGCACTCAAGAAAGAGAACTAACAAGCATGCTTTGATCCACTATATCATTAATGTTGAATGTCTCCATAGGCTAAAACAACTTTTCTATCCACAATTAAACCATTCTCAGCGATGAAATGCGTAAAGTAACCGTCAGGCAAGTACGTAACTGCAATGTTTCTCATCACATTAGAGAAATAACAGGACAAGGGGGAGGGGGAAATTGGCTTTTTGATACATGAAATGTATTTCAAATTCATAGCAATTGAATGATCACCAAAACCAAAAAAAAAAAAAAGATTCAAGGAATAAAAAACCCTTAACATACCTAGAGCGAATTTTGCATAGACATTGAAATGGAAAGGCAAGGCAAAAGATACCCATTGTTATAAATAAATAAATGAACAGAAAACACATTCACAATAATTGATAGAACGGATTCAGGCATCACAAGAAAGTTAATCACAGGCAGCAATGAACCTACTTTGAGACATTTTTGCTTGACACTGAATAAAGAAATTAAACGGCAAAAGAAGGCTGTTACAGGGAGGGTGTAATTAACCTGATAATCAGGAGAATGCAGATCTCTTAAGATGATTCCAGTTCACATTAGTGTCCACAACTCCACGTTGTTTCACGTACCGTAATTTTGTACATGTCATCAAAAGGGTTGTGGTCATGATTGGAACAAGGAAGATTGTTCATATAATGACGAGATAAAAGGCATAGATATGAAGTAATTGGCTTGAAAGGGAAAAAGGAGATCATGCATTGAAAGAGTATAATGCATTAAATTAAATTATTAAATTACTCCATTTATTCTCATCCATGCATGAAAAAATACAGTGCATTGAAATTGGAGAATGATCTCAGAACATCAACAGAGAGTAGTAAAAAAATGTGCCTTACGAAAAAATAAAAGTTAAGGAATAAGCACGAGACAGAGTTAACAGTATGGCATGTTGTTACATTTACTATATACTACACTATATAAACTCTTTGATGTAATAATAATGTAAATTATTATAGAATTTAAGTTACAATTACATTCACGTGGGATTTAATATAATGTAAATTATTAGAATTGAAGTTACAATTACATGCACGTAGGATTTTAATATGAAAATGTTTTGCTATCAAACATGAGACTATGGATAAATGGACCCCAGCTAGATTTGATTTGTTTTTGGGTTTTACTTTCCTCTTTTCCTGGCCTAACCATAGGGAATTCATGAACTGTAATTTCTGCATCGGCTACAAATATGGGTTAATTTTCTCTTTCTTTAAAAATAGGTCAACTCGAAAATTTGAAGCAGTTAGATTTAGAAAATTGAAATAAACTATTTCTACTTATGCCAGTGATATTATATATATCCGAATTTCATTAAGTACCTAAATCATGTATATTAAAACTGGTGCTAAGAAATTCATGGATAGTTTATTTTACATTTGGAACACATGCAGGTTGGTCACATATCGGATTTTTCAAATTTACTCTGACCTATAAAGTTTAGGTTTACATATTTAAAATGTTTGGAATGAATTGGATATGTTAGTTTCTAGTATAACATTTCTTTTAAACACAAAAGTAGAATTTCTTGTATAATATTTATTTAATCCCTCTTAACAAGTGTCCATTAAAAATCAAACCCGTAACTTTGACTCTCGTACTAATTATTAGGCTCGAACTTTTATTACTAGACCAAAAGATATAATCAATAATTAGAGCACAACTCTTTTTACTTAAGAGTGTAACACAAACCCAAACAGCACCATTCAATTGTGATCCAGCATACTCTGGGACAATTGATACCTTATGCAATATTAACTACACTGATGCCAATTAATCTCTTTATATATTTATAGGCATAGTTAAGTTTTACTTGTAGTTTAACTTTTTCTTTTTTTATTAGTTTAGTCTCTTAACTAAAAAAAAAATCTAGGTTATATCCTTTAAATTTATATAAAATGGTTTATTTTGTTCTTCTTCTTTTTTCATATAAAGTGATTTGTTCTATTATTTATGTATTGACTATTTATTCTGGAAAAAGAAAATAATCATTGAGAGGCTATTGCCTCAGGCACGTTTACAATTTCTAACTTTACTTGCACAACAAATATAAAGAACATCATCGTGGTTGTTGTCATTGTTACATAGGAAGAAGAAGAGAGGGGAACACTACAGAATAAATAATAGAGAGAAAATGCTAACAAAAAAATTCGTTCCAAAAGGTTATTTCTAGAATGTTCTGAAACTTTTAGAACACATTTCATGAAGGAATGTCTATGAGTTTCGAAAAGCTTATTCTAAAATACCAATTTCAAAATCCATTCCCGAAATTGTGTTCTGGAAATTTTGTCTGAAAAAATCATTTCGAAAATCCTATTCTGAAAATTCTGAAAAGCTTGTTTCGTAAAGTTTCAGACATATATTTCGACAGTCACTTTTACAGAAGGCAAGGCAGTCATTTTCAAATTTGAGGTGGTGTGAGAAGAAATTATGGGGTTGCAAGAAGTAAACATCTTCACCCGAGGTTGCAAATTGGTTCTAGGCTTTTGATTTCTGCATCCTCATCATTACTAAAATAACCTCCCTCACTGTGTTATACCACCGCTGTCATTAGTTTTGTTGCTGCATAGGAAGAAGATATAGATGAAATGTAATTCATTCTTATTAGTTAAAACAACAATAGGGTTTGGAAGCATTTGATGCATCATTGTTCAAGTATTATTACTTAAGTAAAACTAATAAACATAAATTCATCCATATACAATAAGAAAATATAAATGAAAGTAAAGTTTGATCATCTTTCGCATTTGGATCAACACCGTGTTGTCTAAATCCCCTCGAAAGGCTCTTCCTCAAATTATGAGGTTCTCATATATCCTCAGAATGGCTATATATGCCTACAAACTAATTTAACTAAATGTGAACCTCAGAATATAAAGTAACAACTTAGGTCAAATATAAGCAATAAAATAACGATGATCGATCAAGAAATAAATATATCTCGACACGTTGACTATTTTTTTTAATTAAAAATTAAAATAAAAAATAATTAAAAAGATTAATTTTTTTATATTATATTTTTTTTAAAATGTAAATATATAATAATATTGTAATTTAAATCATTAACATTCATAAATTAAGTTCCAATTATTAATTATAATAGAATAATATTACAAGTAAATGTAATAATTATTTTAATTTATTTAATTAAAAACATTAACTAATCAATTAAAAGTTTAAAAAATAATTTATATGATTAAATATGATTTTAATATTAATTTATATGACCAACCCGACCTAGCTCATTAGTCCGTTCTAATATGAGATGGGTTATCATTATTGGTATGTCTTTGTTTGATGGACCAGTTTGATTTGACCCGTTTTTGACAAGTCACGACGGATAAGGTTAAAATGGGCTAGGTTGTTCCGTTTTGTCATCCCTAATTTTTTTGTTGTCTTATTGATTAAGTTTTTTTTGCATGTTATCATTATATATAACATCTATATTGTATTTATTGGTGGAACGTAATAATTAAATTGTATTTTAACACCCTAGCAATAATACCTAAGGTCTTCCGGTTTTTTATGTATATATTTTTGTACATAGAAAAGAATAAAGAAAAATGTGATTTTTTTTCTTATGGAAGGAACACGGAATAAGCCGTGAGAAAAAAAATGTGAAAAAGAAAAACATATATATTTATCAGAACATGAGTGAGAAAATTGTTATTTTAAAAATTATAAATAAAATAAAATAATTTTATTATTACAAAGTTACTTTTCTATTTTAAGTGAAATAATTTTGAAAAATATCAACCTTATATTTATGGGAAAAAGTATGTAACACTAAATGAAAGTAATATTTTTTTCCTTTGTTACTTTGTTTGCTACTAAACAAAAATGTTTTATTTTGCAAGAAAAATAAACACAATCTTTTTTTTAATTATAATAAATATATAATTTCATTTTCTACTTTTTCACCTATCTACTCCCACATTAATGGGATGTCAAAAAAATCCGTACCTGCGGGTATCCGTGGATAAAATCCGCAACGGGTAGGAAACAGATATTAGAAATGGATAGCCGCTATCCGCGGATACGGGTATTTTTGGTACCCACATGTTAACGAGGCGGGTACGGGTATCATAGTATTCGTATCCGCTAAACTTTAATTCACAAAAATACTCTTTTATATATATATATATATATATATATATATATATATATATATATATATATATATATATATATATATATATATATTAGTAAAAAACATTTTGAGTCTTCATTGAGTAATGGTGGTCAGATTTTTACCCCACATCAGAGTAGATTACTCTGTTGAGGCATTGATGTGTTTCCAAGACTGGTTATGAACCAACATGGGAGGTAATGAAATTAAAACTTTTACTTAGGTATTTTAATTAAGTGATTGTTAGAAAATTTTAATGAACTTCTTATGTTTTCACGCTCTTCTAGATTAAGATTGTACAACATGAAACTTTATACAATGTTGCAAGATGTGAACATTGATGAAGTTAGTAATTTCTTTAATATTTCATTCAAAAATAAAGTACAATATAAATTGTTAGTGATTTTTTATTTGTTTGTTTTTTCAGTAATCAATCTCAGAGAAAGTGAGCTTGTTGATCCAAGCACTAATTATGGTTAAATATTTTTTTTTAAAATATTTTTGTAAATATCCGCGAGTACCCATGGATACCCGTGAATATAAAAAAAAATAGACGAATACCCACATAACGGATACCCGACAGATATGAGTACGGGTACAAGACGGATATTTATTCAGCGGGTAAAATACGGGGGAGCTACTACTCGTATTATACCTGCCCTATTGACATTCCTACACATGATATATATGTATTATATATGTATTGATGAAAAAGAATATTTAAATATTAAAATATAGTAGTTAAAAATATAATTGATCTATGGTGTTGACTTTGGAAAAATGAGAAATAAATATATTAGATTTTGTGCCCAAATATTTATTGAAGTTGGAGCTTCATTGGTTGAATATTACAGCAGAATTCCCCGTGAAAGTTATGATAGTGTTGTTAGTTGTTTAATTTGTGTCATTACTATTCATAAAGGAAAAAAGGACAAAAAGTAAATAATAGTTTTAGAAGTATATTAGAGACAAACATCATGGTAGTACAAATAAAATCAATTTCTTCAAAGAAAACAAAAGTCAGAAGAAGACATTAATGTGAACATTGAAGACAAAGTGATGGCTATGTTGGACCACACCTCTAACATGGTTCAACAACCATTAAAAAAGGGTCTTAACTACACCCATGTGGTGGGTGATATCCATCAAATGCAAAAATATTCACAGGTAAAGTCAAATGTATTCAAATACCTTCAAATTTAAAAAAGAAAATTGCACTTTTACTTTTTCAAACATTTATTGTGATTTTCGTTTTTAAAATAATAATTATAATAAATCCTTGTTACATTTGTATATTTCAATTAATGGAGAAAATAAAAAATATGTAATAAATATCCCTGACGTGCCTAAAAAAAATGAAGAAGTATGTTTTATATATTGCAATCGTTTTTATCATTTGCCACAGAAAGGAAACACATAAGATAAGAAGGCACATGAATTATTTATGAAACAACTCACTCTAAACTGTAATCACATGCTAATTTCAGTGATATTGTTGTCATCACTCATTATTCAACTACAAGATTCCCTTGTGGGACTCTTCTTTTTTAAGACAAAATTTAAAACTTTTTGAGTGAAAGTGCTCAATGAAGAAAAAAAATATATCAATTAAAAATATATTTACTTTTTATTTAGTTTTTCGGTATAAATTGTTTATATAATAATTTAGATAAATTGATTGACTTATTTATTTAGTGGTAAAATGAGAAAAAAATGAGATTTAATATTTCTCAATTATTATGGTTTTAGTATCATATAAGTTACAACTCGATACCTCAAGCAATATATAATTCAATCTTCAAAGAAATAACATTTCATCTTATATTAAATGTCTAAACTCTTTTAACATGTTTCAATTAGCATAAATAGTTTGTTAGGCATTTAAACTAACTTAGGATAAAATTGACTAAATCAATACTTCAAATTTAAGTCAAATATACATACACAAACTCAGAAAAGAGAAAACAATAATTTATTTTGATCCATCTAGTTATCCAGTAAAATTAAAATTCATTCCTATCCTCAAACTTATATATAGTTTGGTCCACAAAAATGAATAAATAAAGGGTATGTTTGTTAAAAAAATTAAGTTTAAATTCATTCCTATCCCCAAACTTATATATAGTTTGGTCCAAAAAATGAATAAATAAAGGGTATGTTTGCTAAAAAAATTAAGTTTGATTGAATGAAATAGAAAATATCATCCAATAGAAAAAATTTATAGTTTTGTTTTGAAAGCAACCCATGTTTGGGCTCAATAAAAGAGAACAAAGATTTACCAAACATCATTTATGGCTTTCAATACAAAGCAAACTGGGTTTGAACTTCCAAATATTAAACCAAACACACACATAGTCATTCTAACCCAACTGCGTTATGTTTATTTTACATGTCAAAATAATACGTATTTAGTCAATAAATTTTAATAAGAAATTAGAATTCGTCCATATCTCATACTTTGATACATTTTATAGTTTCAAAACTCAAAATTTGAATGAATATAGTTTTCCTAATCCAAATAATTTATTTTGACATTTGAGTTGGAGTCTGTCAAATTATGTAAATACCTGAAACTATCAGCCTAAAACATTGTTTGATACGAAATTGTTTTTAACCTTATTGAATTGAGATAATTATATTCATTTATTTTAAAAATTTAAAAGTTAAAACGTATTAAAATTTTGAATAAAGACGAATTTCAAATTCTTATATAAGTTTAATGACTATAGACATGTTTAACTCTTATTATTATTATCTCAATATAATATGAGTGTAAGAAAGATAATTGATAAAAAAAATCTTAAAGACAAATTAAAGTAAAGGGAAAATAAAGTATTAAAAGTTTAGAAAGACAAAATTTAAAACAAGTAAAGAATAAATTATTTTAAAAAATATATAAATATTTTTGTTTCCTATTTATTCGTTAGTTGGTGTCTTCCAGGTCATAATTATATCCAGAAGGTTGAAAGAGTATCATGCAAGGAGGCCATTGCAAGACTTGCTTATTTGAACATAAATACTGTTATTACAAGCTCAACTGAAGTGGTTGAGTTAGGAGGGTCGTTTCTGAATACAAAAGATTATGCACATTCGTGACTAAATTCAAATCTCCAATTTCTCTTCTTTTATTTAGTATGGTAAAATATAAAGATCTTACGTGTAAAAAAAGTTAATTATAATGTCTTCAAAAACATTAACCTGCGACCGAACAAAGAGATAGAATCAAAATAAATACTTCTATTCTATTATCTGTGAAGAGGTCATTCCATTCCTTAACATTAAAATAAAATAAAATAAAAAAAGTCATTTTGTCATAAATTAATGATTAAATATTGATTTTTTCTACCGTTACTCATATGTTTATTATTCTTTATGAGATTAATTTATTTGTAACACTTGCATTTTGAATATATAATATTTAATATATAATAAATAATATTTTTCTTTTTAATAAATATGACACAGAAAATTAAATTCTCTGCTATTCTCTCTCATTCTTCGTTCTTCTTCTCTTATTATATTATATTAACTTATATTGTCAACTTTATAGAGAAACCAAAGTTGTTCATAAAATAATTTTAAACCAATCAGGTTTCATCCACTTTACCATATCACATTTCTAGTATTGATCATTTAAGAGTTAACTTTTTTTCCACCCTTTGATGTGAATTGATGAGTGGTTGCAGATTTGTTGGAGGCATATATGCATGCATGCATCCTCACAAATAACCTGCAAAATGTTATATGTTGGATAACCATCCATGAAGAGCAGTGTAGTGTGGACCTTTTGCCTTAAATGCTTTAAATATAATAAAAAAACAATATAATAATAATAATATTAATAATGGAGTGCTAGAAACATAGCATATGACTTAGACCAAAGTCATTAAATTCTTCAATCTACTATCATTTATCTGTATAGGAGTAGGTAACTTACTAGGTATTTTGGATGGTTTCAGAACATCAAATTTATTGAGAGAATTTTTTAACTATTGCTACATATTCTTCTTCTTATGTGTATATCAAACATCTATTGTATAAGTTAATGATAAATAAATAATTTAATAAATGATTTTAGTAAAATAACTTATAAAAGTTACTTTCATATGTTATACAACATATATTAATATAATCTTTACAGATAAGTTAAGAAAACATAACTAACTTTTTTTTTGATTAAATAGTAAAAACATTGATCAATTATAACTTTTTAGAAATTAAAACTACAATAAACATAAAAAACCTTATTTATTCGTAGGACGCTGCAATAACCTATTAAATGTATTACCCATATTTTGAATTTTCTTTGACGTTTAAGAGGAATGATTCAAAAGTGTGGTGATTACTTTGATTGTTCCTTTTTAATCTCTTTAATTATATTTATGCAATTAACTTTTTTATTTGTTTGTGAATCATCACACTGTAGTTAATCTCCGAATTAATATCGTTTTATATGCAATTTTATGTTATGATTAATATTTTGTATGACTTATTTTTTTTATTTAAGTTTATTTTTATTAAAAGATATTTTGAAACCTGGAATTAAGATTGATGAATCAAGAGATGTCATATTAAAAATAACATTTGATGTCTTGATATTTATTGTTATATTTATTATTTAGGGAAATCATATATATATATATATATATATATATATATATATATATATATATATATATATATATATATATATATAAAAAAAAAAAATATATAAAAAAAAATTTCGTAAAATTGTATTGAAATTTCACAAAACTGTTGAGTTATAATCTCTTTATATTAACATTAACTACTTTATATATTTACAAGGTCTTAAAAAAAAGTTATAAAAAGTTGTTCACCTTTTATTTATTGTAATGCTATAAATGTAGTTATTTATCAGTATTTAATTCAAAGTACAGAGTACTCAATATGTGATAACAAAACCAAAATAACTATTTTTTCTATTATCAGAAGCACAAAATTATTTTTATTTTACAAGTCAATTTAAAGAAATTAAATAATTTTTTTAAGATGATATAAAAAATTGTTTTATTTTGAAATTTAATTATCTATATGTTTAGTTTTGTAAATTTCATATTAAAATACTCATAATTTGCACATAATATTAAAAACTATTATCAACTAATGATATAACTAATGTAAAGTATATAAAACAGAAGAACATTCTTTGAAAGGCATCTAAATAGGCATTATCAACACAAACATCTATTCTGTCAAAATCAAACACACCAACATCACACTTTGTTAATTTATTATACTAGATCGACCCAGCATAATTCGTGTTCTTAACTAACTCATACGAAAAAAAAAAGAAAAAAAAAACTATAACTTTATAATTGTAATTAAGTTTAAGGTACGTCAAAACAAAGTTTTGATTTCTCATTTATAATGCAAAATTGGTTTGGAAAGTGATGTTTGCAACCACACATATATACTTTAGATTAAATTGAGGTGTTTGCACACTCTAAATATAAAGACTTTAAATATTCTAATATGTTAGAGAGTTAGATTTAAACCTAACTCAAGTTCTAAAAATTAACTTATAAAGTGAAGATTGTACCCATTTATATATTGTGAATTAACCTTATTTTTAATCGATGTGAGACTTCTAATACTTTATAATCTCCGTATGAAATAAAATTGATAATATATTTTATTATCAAATTTGCCAAGTTATTGATAAGATAGGCTAAATAAAATAAAGAAAATTTGCTGAAGAAAGACAAGTTTTGTTTGTGGAAAGGTATTCACTCTAGCATATTAGCCATGCCTATGAAAGCAGAGTTTATAATGCAGGTCTTTGAGAATAGTAAAAGTCCAAATTTTCATCCCTGCAAAATGCAACTCTGCATTAAAGTCGAATCACATCAGTGATCAGATTTCATGAATGAGGTGGGGTGGTACAGTGGAATTGGTAATAGAGCCATTTCATTCAATCTTACAATATATCTATCCGCGTCCATTTAATGCACCTAACCAACACTCCCAACTGTAAAAGTTATACTCTACACTACACTCTACCCATAGACCATGCTACTCTCATTATTTCTCTACTATATATACTGCTACACATACCACACCTTCCACATTCAATAACTCACACATGCTATCTTCCATATAGCTACCTAGTTTCACTCTTTTCATTTCCTCACAAGTCAAAGCCACCGTTTCTTGCTCAATGGCAACCTTAGATCTCACAACTACAACCATGTTGTTGTCACTGGTTGTTGTTCTTCTTGGCTTGTGGAGTGAGGTTCATGCTGCACCACAAGTGCCATGCTACTTCATTTTTGGTGATTCCTTGGTTGATAATGGCAACAACAACGCGCTTCAATCTTTGGCTAGGGCTGATTACCTTCCCTATGGGATCGACTTCCCTGGTGGACCTTCTGGGAGGTTTTCCAATGGGAAAACCACTGTTGATGGAATTGGTAAGCTTCTCTTTCTTCATTGTCTTCATTGTCTTCATTGTCTGCATGGAACCATTCACATGCATATACTTGCTTGCATGGTCTTAAGATTCACATGCATGTAATCATAATCAACATCACTGTCGAAGTCATAGTTAGATAGAGTCAATGACAGCAAAATGGTCCCAAGATCTGATCTTTTTCTTCACTTTTCTTTAACCTATCAGTTAAGTGTGTAACTAAAACCACCTTAATCTATGCATGTGCTTGCATAATGATCTATTGGATGCCAAACTGTGTTATGCTAAAATCAGACAACAAATTTAATGTGTACCTACACCGCCTAATATTTTCTCTAGAACGAGAGGGTATAGTTAAGAAGCATTGATTTTTTGCCTGGTGAAATTAAAAAATGGATTATGGTGCAGATGGGTAACGAGGGAAACAGACAATAGGCACTGCTTTTTGGCATTACACTGAGTTAGTTTACCCCTCATAAGTTTCATTAGTGACCCTTAAATTCTATGCACATGGATCTGTTTGCCCGCATTCAATGTGCAGTTGAATTTGAAGACGTGTAGAGGTAGAACTGTAGAAACACTAATAAAGGAAAAAAATTTACTGTTAGATTCTTACAGCAGATATACTGATCTGGTTAAAAAAACAAGAACAAGAGCAAAGTAGATCCGGCACATGAAATTGATTATGGTAAATATATAGAAAAGTTTCACTCTAATTTGACATTTTTGTTGAAATTTAACAGCTGAACTCTTGGGATTCGATGATTTGATACCTTCATATGCTGAAGTTAGTGGCGATGACATACTTAAAGGAGTGAATTATGCATCTGCTGCTGCTGGAATTAGAGAGGAAACTGGACAGCAACTGGTACCATACATTTACCTCAAGAAACATCACTTTTTTAACCTCTTTGGTGTTTATCTTCTGAAGTTGTTCATATGTTTTGTAGGGAGCGCGCATTAGTTTTAGTGGGCAGGTGCAAAATTATCAAAGCACAGTGAGCCAAGTGGTAAATATACTAGGAAATGAGGACTCAGCTGCAAATTACTTGAGCAAGTGCATATATTCAATTGGGCTGGGTAGCAATGATTATCTAAACAACTATTTCATGCCTCAATTCTATTCAAGCAGCAGGGAGTACACACCAGATCAGTTTGCTGATACTCTTATTGATGCATATAATGACCAACTCAAAGTTAGTCTCTAGCTCTCTTTTTCTTTACCAGTTCACCTTTTCCTCTTCAATTAGTCTATCATAACATGCAATGCTTAAAAAAACATTTAATCTTTCTGTCCAACCATAATCTGTCACAACCAAAATCACCTACGAAGTAAGAACAAAGAACAAAATGGATAACTTTAATCTCCACAAATTTAAAAATTGACTGTATTGTGTTTGTCTTTCAGACTTTGTACAACTATGGAGCAAGGAAAATGGTGCTGTTTGGAATAGGGCAAATAGGTTGCAGCCCAAATGAGTTGGCCAGGAACAGCCCAGATGGTAAAACATGCGTTGACAGAATCAATGTTGCAAATCAAATGTTCAACAACAGATTGAAAGGTCTCACTGACCAATTCAACAGCCAGATGCCTGATGCAAGAGTCATCTACATAAACTCTTATGGTATCTTTCAAGATATTATAAGCAACCCTGGAGCTTTTGGTAATTATTTTCTAACCAAAACATTTTACATTCATGATTTTCCAGAACAACATTAACTCAAAATTCTATTGTCATGAATCAACCTTCAGGTTTCAGTGTCATAAATGCTGGGTGTTGTGGGGTAGGAAGGAACAACGGTCAAATTACATGTCTGCCAATGCAAACTCCATGCCCAAACAGAAGAGAGTACTTGTTTTGGGATGCTTTTCATCCTACTGAGGCTGGAAACCTAATTGTGGCTCAAAGAGCATACAGTGCTCAATCTGCATCAGATGCTTACCCTATGGATATCCAACACTTAGCTCAGATCTGATCTCTAAGATGAACATGGTCTAGTGAGGTAGCGGCCATAAGCTGTGCCACAACCACATCTATAATGTTCTTGGAATGTCTTATTTGTTTCTTTTAAGTCATAAGATTCTGGAGTTTTTCTCTCATCTTTTTCTTACATATTCATCATATATGCTAAGTGTTCATGTGGATTCATAAGTACATGTGTAATTGTGACCAAGCTTGGAAGATTACTTATTTCATTACAGTGAATAATCTGTTGTAGCTTATGGATACACATTTTGAAAGTTTCTCTGTGAATGATTCAGAGATAGTTTTGAAATGATATTCATGGCATTAAGAAAAGAGAAAATGGTTTCTAATAACGGTATGTGTTAATACAGAAGATTTAAAAGTATAAAATTAAAATCACCAAGTGTTTGTAATTAATTTAAGACTATTAAATTTGAATTTGAACTAATTAGCATATAAACAAATGACACATACTTTTCTTAAATTTGTGCGTACATTTGATCCTGTTTAGTGTTCTTTAAAAAGTACTTTAACATTAAAAGGTCAAAATAAACATGACTTGGTTTATCTAGGATAATGAATTTCGGTTATAGGTACGGATTTTGTAAAGGGGAATGGATCTTATTCAACGAGTTAGGGACTAATTACAAATAGGAGGATTCAGTATAATTATTAAGAATTTTAGGTAAAAATTTTGGAAATATCTATTTATACTAATTGAAATCAGTTAAGAATATTCTAAGAATTAAATGTTATCAATTAAAATTATGAATGCTCAAAGAGACCTAAAAATCACACAGAAGTACCTCCCTTGACTATTAGGTAAGTGTTATAATATTTCTGAAACCTTAATTAATATCAATCACTTACGTTTGAAGTAATAAACAGACAAATTTGAGATTAGAAAAATATTCTTTGACACTTTTTTTTTTTTACTTTTATTGTAGAGTTCGTTATAATAATTTTTAGTCATGTATATTAGAATTTTAAGCTAAAAAATAAAATAAGTATAATTAAAATATTATTATATTAAATGCTAAATGGGTGTATTTTATTTGGTGGTCCTTTTAGAAGTCGGAAAGGAAAGAGGAGAATTTTTCAACTAATAATCTAAACTTTTTCACAACATATTACTAGTAAAAGTGTTTTCTTCTTTTTTTCTATTTAGTTTTATTTTTTATTAACTTGAAATATATCTTTCAGTTTACTTTTATCCAAGGAAGATGATAAATTTAGTGAATTAAAAAATGAAGTTTGTCTTGTTAATTTCAAATCTTTGTTCTTTTCTGCTGATTTATTACAGCAGAGAATGGAAGTGGAAGTGACTATCGTGTTTATTTCTACTTATTTGAATTGCTTTGCAGAAACATATTTGGAGGGGAGAGAGTGATCTTCTCTGAAATGAGAATATTTGGATGGAAAGTTAGATAATTTCCGGTATAATTACCATTTTATCTTTATATTTTTTTGTTTTTCACCTTTACACTCTGTTTACTTTTGTAATGTACTAAGATTTTTTTTCTCAAATGTATAATTTTTAATTTAAATTATTTTCATCCATGTATACTTTTTTTATTAACAAAATTACTTCCATTTAATTTATATTAATTTTAGACTAGCACATATCTTTATAATAATTTCATAATGTGAAATTATTACTTAACTTTTTTTAAACTAATCTCAAAAAATTTTATTCCATTTTTATTTCAAAAAATCATATTTTTATCAATATTTTTTTTCTAGTTTAAATAATAACTTATATTTTATTATAATATAATATACACTATTTATAATTTAATTTAAATTACTTTTAAATATAAGGATAAACTAATAATCTTCTTTTCTTATCAATTGAAATATTTTTTTAATTTTTACATCCATCACATCATCAATCATTAATTCTCATAAACTTTCTTGTCATTTCCTTTCAAATCTTATATTCTTTTCTATTTTTTCCTTTAATCCAAACAACTCAATTTTCAATGCTTTTTTTCCCTTGAATTCGTTCAAATCCACTCCTCCTTAAGGCTCTGTTCTTTTGAAGGGATGTACTGTTCAAGAGGATTGGAGAGGAAGGCATGGAGAGTGATCACCTTGTTCTTTTTGGGGTGATGCAAGGGAATGGCAGGGATGGATTAGAGGGATGACTAAAAAATTCCATCCCTCTACTATGGA
>Ga0214543_1000444_pt1 | contig 68485 bp, 20 predicted proteins | sample CNSS2metaG_FD_160094 | JGI IMG/M metagenome (GOLD analysis project Ga0214543, IMG submission 160094) | Root nodule microbial communities from cowpea collected in UCLA plant growth center, Los Angeles, California, USA - CNSS2 | ecosystem: Host-associated > Plants > Roots > Nodule | place: USA... | reverse complement strand
ATTATGATCTGTCGTTATGATGACTTGACATTGGTTACTGTTTTTATAACTACTTTATAAATTTAATAAATTACTTATCGTATCGGGTTATGTAAAAGCTAAAGTTATATAAAATGTAATAATTTAATTGATTGATTTAATCATAATCACTTGAATTACTATAATTATATAATTTTATATCATTTATTAAAATTGGCATTATAATGACACTATATAACTAAAAATTCAAGATTAAAGTGATATGTAATCTTTTTGCATTCATTTAATGCTTTATTAAAATTGTATATGAATATTATGATAAGGTATTTTTCAAAATAATATTGTTTTTATTTGAGCATAATAAATACTTTTTTGGTGAATAGTATTTATTTCCTTGTTTTAGACCGGAAAATAAATACTCCAACCATATTTCCTTTTTTATATATAGAGATTCTATATTTTCGCTATATCTTTTGCCATGAATTATACGTTTTTCCATTTCCAATTTTTTTAAATAAGTTCTTGAATAAATCAGTTTTTAAACATTTCCATAAAATTGTTAAAAATGGTAACCTTTTTGTTACATTTTCATGAATAATTGTGCCATAATTTATATAAAAAAAATTGATCTTTGTAATTGAAAAGATTAAAGAAAATAGGGATACTTTGTCAACCCAAAAGATACTTTTAGAGTTTATGCATAGATTATAGTTACCACACTTATAATTTTAGCTTTCAAGATTCAGTGGTTTCTATTGGTTAACTTTCTGATTGAAAAATAAATACTTTTACGAATGAAAAATAAATAACAGTTGAATAACTCTTTGTATACGTGATTTGTATTCTGAGGTATTATTGAAGAATTTCTGATTTCTTTGCCAAATTTCCTCTTAAACATTCATATTCATATGAGGCCTCACTGATTGCATTCTAATGTCTAATGGAATAAGTGCTTTATTGGTCAAAATGTTAATAATTTAGTGATTTGAAAGCATTATATATATATATATATATATATATATATATATATATATATATATATATATATATGAATTTGTTCACATGACAAACTATATATGTTGTAATGAATGAGATTGTGATCTTGATCTTGTTGGTTCTTATCTGAACTAATTTTAAAAGGTTAATTAATTTAATTGATTTAATTTGAATTTTCATATCAATAGTCATTGTAGAATTATGTTTCTTTCATTGTTAGAAATTTTATATCGACTAGAGATAATATATATGTTCTGATGAATGAGATTGTGATCTTGATCTTGTTGGTTCTTGTCTGAACTAATTTTAAAAGGTTAATTAATTTAATTGATTTAATTTGAATTTTCATATCAATAGTCATTGTGGAATTCTGTTTGTTTCATTGTTAGAAATTTTATATCGACTAGATATAAGACGATTTTATAGTATATAAGTAGATACAAACTTGTTCCTAAAAATTATTTTTGTGAGATTGAGTTAGATTTAAAATTCATTTATTTCCATGTATTAAAATCAGATCAAAATTAGGCTTAAAATTCATTTCTTATTATAATATCAAAGTTATGATAGAACCTCTCCTAACAAAATTTGAATTAAACTTAGAAGTCAAAATTTTGTTTCGTATGATTTATTGAAAAACATATTTTACATTACTCTCTTGGAGTATAACGATTAAATAGATATAAATTTATATTAAGAATACAAATTTTTAAAATTCACTTTTTATCATAATATCATAGTCAAGTTAAGAAAATTTGAATTAAACTTAAATATCCAAAAAATGTTGGATTTCATTTATTGAAAAATATATTCCACATGACTTACATGACTTTGTTAGAGTACCACGATTCTAAATTGACATAAATTTACTTTGAAGACATAATCTTTTAAAAATAATTTTAAAAAAACATATTTAACTATCATTGTAATATTATTAACTAATTCTGTTTTATGTTAAAAAAGAAAACTGAAATGTTAACGTGTGAGATGTACAGTTACTTTTAAAATAATATGCAAATGAATAATATGAACGGTATAGGTTTCGAGAGTTATTTTTCAGTTATATTTTAAAAATTTAATAAAGTAATATGCTGTATATCTTATTCTTGAATGATTATTTAACTTCTCATTTCAAACAAATATTAATTAATATAGGCTAACAAAAGTAACAATTTTCAATTTTGATAAAAAAAGGAAAATAAAATTTATATAGAAAACGTTTAATCCAAAACTTAATTATTTCTTTAGAAACTAATTAGAAAAAAAATTTAAACCTTATGATTAATATCAATCTGGTTAATAGATAAATTATCTCAGTTTTAAAATATATTTAAAAAAATGTATATTTAATTATGATATGCTATCACAAAATTTATATTTAGTTATTGTATATTATCACAAAATTTGAGAGGTACAAAGAGTATAATTTCAATTTTAATAATCATTCCGACTTAAAATTAAATTTATTATTATTATTATTTTTTTATTAATCCATTATAAACCATAAAATTAAATTCTAACTTTTTTTATTTATTTACTAAGATGCACGAATTTAATTGACTATAAATCATGCACTGAGGTGTACAAATTTAATATGCTATAAACCACGCAATGAGGCCCACATATCTAAGGCGAACAAATTTAACCTGTTATGAACCACACATTAAGACGGACAAATTTAATCCACTATAAATCAAGTACTAAGACGAACAAATTTAATCCGCTAAAAACCATAAGGTGCATGGATTTAATCTGATACAAATCACGCACTGAAGCGCATAAGTTTAATCTGCTATGAACTAGGCACTAAGGTGGGTGAATTTAATTTGCTATGAACCACACACTAAGACGGGTGGATTTAATCTGCTATAAACTACACACTAAGGCACACAAATTGAATCTACTATAAAAAACGCACTAAGACAAACATATTTAATTCGCTATGAACCACACGATAACACACACAAATTTAATCCGCTATAAACATGCACTAATGCACACAACTACGCACAAATTTATATTCCCTATAGAATTGAGTGTTAAGACCAGCAGTGGTGCCTTCCCACTCTAACCAGCCAGCTGGCTGAATTATATCCGTCATAGAACTTTCCATGATTACAGTCCTTGAATAATTCTTCCAGGGCCTCCCTATATATGTTTGAAAGTTTTGTTTCACGGCTTCAAACTCGGGAGTGACACCAATCCTGCAGTTTTGGATTATAATGCCACCTAAGTTGTTTGCAGCTTGTCTTCCTTGGACAGTTATAACGTTCTGGTGGCCCGAAAGAGGAATTCTCTCTTGAATGTCACAATCCTGAAACACCACTTGTGCAAGATAAAATCCATTGTGCCTTCGATTAGACACTTCACAAAGAAATGATTACCCTGCATGACGTAGAGAGTGTCTTGATATCCAATTATCTCATAGTTGTAAAATGCTGAGTTACTCCCTAATACTGTTGGGGCCACCGCTTGTTCGTTTGAAGGTCCTGCTGAGTTCTGGAAGGTGATGTTTGTTGCCAGGAAAGATATACTTTGAACAACTGTACCACTAAAACAAAAGAGGTTAACTTTAAAATTGTTTATTTTTTTCTAAAAACATATTTAACCATGCAAAGTCACAGTTAAATAAATTTTAAAAAATGATACCATTACTTTCAAAAGTCATATATTCCCGAAACTAGTAAGTGTAGACATAGATAAACTTACCTACAGTGGCAGTGTCCAAGGCCTTAAGACATTCATGTGCGTTTTTAGCTGCAGTAATGATGGTGATGGCTCTTCCATCCCCAACCAAAAAAAGGTTGGTCTTGTTAAAAGGAACGACCACATTCTCCTGATAAATTCCAGCTTTGATCTTTATAGTAAATATGTTGGAACTTAACACTGGAGCAGCTACTATGACTTCAAAGACAGTGGTGAAATTACCACTACTGTCTGAAGCAACAACCATATCAAAATTCAGACCTGCCAGTTGTTGCAGGTCCTGCAGCAGCATGTCTGAAGCTACAAGCATGTCATCATTCTTGCCACATCCTGCCGCATTCCCTACTGCGACTTTGGTGGATTCCTTGCATTGACAATGACTAAGGTGACCAACATCAACAATGCCACAAAGTTCTTCATAGTTAGGCTTAGTAGAATGTAGAATGTAGAAAGCAGAATGCAGAGTTTAGAATGCAGAGAGTGTAGAGTGTGATGCTTTGAATAAATTTACATGAAAGCAAACTCATATAAATAGAAAGTATAAAATGATCAAACTAACAAACATAATATGAATAATTAATGTATATTATGAGTAAGCTATACCTAATACTAAACCTTAAGAAAAACAAATGTGGAAAGATAAGTTCCTTAAGTTAAGAGAACTTCCACTAAAAGATGTAGTGAGTTTGTGCTATTAATCTTTTTGGTAAATTCTATGTTTTTGTAGTCCATTAGCATCATATTACTCATGTTTAGATGATAAAATTATGCATTAATGCACAACTGCATATTCAGACCCTTTTTACTAAATCTTGCATGTGCTATTAATGTTTATTTTGAGTAAGTTATGCGTAATACTAAAATTTGGATTTGGATTTTCTTAACAACCTTAAGGAACACCTGAGTAATACTAAAATCATGCATTGATGGACGCACTGAGACGCACATATTTAATCTGCTATAAACCAGACAATAAAGTGCAAAGATTTAATTCACTATAAATCACATACTAAGGTGGACAAATTTAATCCACTGTGAATCACGCACTAAGACACAAATTTAATCTGTTATAAACTACGCACTAAGACAAACATATTTAATTTGCTATGAAACATGCACTAAGGTGCATAGATTTAATTCGCTATGAATCTAGCACTAAAGCGGACAAATTTAATTCACTATAAACCACGCACTAAAGCTGACCAATTTAATTCACTACGAACCACACACCAAGGCATCAAAATTTAATCCAATATAAACCACGCAATACGACGAACAGATCTAATCCCTTATGAATCATGCACTAAGGCGCACAGATTTAATTCACTATAAACCACACTCTAAGACGCACAAATTTAATATGTTATAAACCATGTACTAAGGTGCATGGATTTATTTCACTATAAATCAAGTACGATGATGCACATATTTAATTCACTATAAACCATGGACTAGGATGCACATATCTAATATAATATAATTTTAATCTCTTGACACAAATATTATTAATATAGACTTTTTGTTGAACACATAATAAATAACTAGATAACAATTAAAAATCCAATAAATATATTTAAAATCTTTTACTATGACGGATAATAATACATTTCTCGAAAATCTTTTAGTTTAACACAAAGTCCTCTCTTAAACTATGAAAATACTAACAAATAAATAAGCAAATGTAGCACACAAGAAAAACAACTAAACATGACATTGCATCTCTTTTCGTTTTTTTTTTGGAATTTATATGGTAAACACCGAGATCAAGATGCTCAACCATGCTTCAAATACTAACTACATTTGCGAAATTGTTTGTTAGACTATCATATTTTGTTACTTATTTGATAATAAAAAATTTAATCCAGGTGTCAAATGATATTATATAAAAATGAAATTCAAATGCTTATAGTATAAAATATTTGTTATTATTTAATATATTTTCAAAAAATACATCAATAACACGGATATTGCTAGATAAAGATAAACTTAAATAAAAAAATTATTTAATATTTTTATGATAATTTTAATAAAAAATTAAATTAAAATAAAAATATCATGTGGTCTTGTAGAGATTATGCAGAATGAGAAAACTTTTCTAGTGAATATAAGATGAATTTAAAAAGGTAATCTCATTCTTCAAGTTATATATTTAAATTTATATAGAAAGAGTAAATTGGTTACATATATTTTTTACACTTATATTTTTGTTCTAAATATAATTTTCAAAATTTTATCAAAACTTTAAATTTCCGATAAAAGAAAAATATTAGTTTTCATTTTTTTTTCAAAAATTAAAAAATTAGTTCATCAAATAGTGAAATTTATTGTCAAGTTTAAATGTATTTTTTGTCAGTCTGAAGTTTAAATGTGTTTTTAGTTTTTGAAAATTTTAAGAAATTCGTATTTGGTCTTTAATTATTTTATTTTATTTTTCGTCGTTGAATTATCTATAGATAATTTAGTTTTGAAATGATTTCTCTCTCTCTATTACTATATTTATTTTCCATAGTTTTTGAAATATTTTAAACTTGTTTTTCGCCTCTAGTGATAATAACTCATGTTTTCTATTATATAATAGCTTACCATATCAATATAAATAATATAGTGGAAGAGACCAATACAAAAAAAAAAAAAATCTGAAACCAAAAGTTATAAAATATTTATTAGAAACCATATGTAAAATTTCAAAATTTGTTAGTACCAAAAATATAAGTGAAAAGGAATAAGTCTTGGTTCGTGCTCGCGCCTAAGCAGCAATTCCTATTTTTTTTCCTTGGCCCATGAAGAACCTGTGTTGGGCTTGGCCTGTTTATGTACCAAAAATAAATTAGAGTGAACGAGTCTGTTTTAGACATCCTTTTAAAAAAGGGAATTAGATATTTTAAAATCAAAATTAGGTTATTTTTCTTTTTAACTTTCCCATGTACATTTTCTTACATCGAAACGTATTATTCTATTTTAATATATAAGTAAAGATTAATTCATGGTAGCTTCTTATTTAATACTTGTACAGAAATTTAATACATTAAGCTTTCGTCATATTTTTTATCCTATATTTTTTTTGATAAAGTACACAATTTCACATATTTATAGAAATATATTTTAAAGTATTTATTTTTTAGAAAAGAATTCCCCTTTATTAATATTTCGGTCATAATAATTTATTCTTTTATTAGTTATATAATAAATTTTTATGTAAAATAATTTCTTCTAGATTACGAAAACTAAAAAGTTGATTAATTGAACTACAAAATGAAAAAGAGTATATATATATATATATATATATATATATATATATATAAAGTTAAAAAAAATCAATTTTATTTTTAACTGTACATCATATTATTATTTATTTCATGTGAGACAAAAGTTGATGGTGAAAGATGAGGATGAGAATCTGAAAAAAACAATAATAAGTTGTGACGTGGATCACATTTATGATAGGAAAGAAACTAAACCATATCTTATTTCTTCTTCATTTATAACAATCTTAGTCAAACTCTCCATTGTCATATTCCAATTATCAACTTTCAGATTCACCATTTTTATTGCTTGAAACACGTTTTTCTTTCACTATTTTCCAAGTCAAATATACTTTAAATATCAATGAAATCTAAATTTAACTCGTATAAAAGATTTACAAACTTTCAAATCAAAACTTTAAAATATTATATTAATATTTATTTTTTGGGTTAAATATGTTTTTGTCTCTCAACTTTTCGTAAATTTTGGAATTAGTTCATTTTAAAATTTTGGACCAATTTAGTTTTTAATCTTTCGAAATACGTGAATTTAGTCATTTTAATCAAATTTTGTTAGATTTATTTAATGTTTTGTACGCGTTTTAGGATATTATTTAACTTAATATTAAATCAAAAATGTGTCAAACAATATACACAATTCAAATATAATCCTAAAATACATACGAAACATTAAATAAACTTAACAAAATTTGATTAAAATGATCAAATTCACGTAATTCAAAAGATAATGGATTAAATTGGTCCAAATTTTTAAAATTGACTAATTCCAAAATTTACTGAAAGTTAAGAAATAAAAAACATATTTAACCTTTTTTTTCTTTTATCAAAACTTTCAGTTAAATTTCCAACACAACCTATACATATGTATGGTTCCAATTGAGGTCGACATTTAACAAAAAGTACCATAAATTCAAACTCAAACGGAACAGTGTAAACTTGAAAAGAAAAATAACCTTTTTGGTTTTCTTTGTCCATGTTTTTGACCAGGCTCTTTTAAAAACAAAAGTTTATCACTTTTAAGCCATAAATAATTGATAGAAAGTTACTTAAGGTTGATGATATAAATATTGAGATTAAAGAACTATAGTATTTTATGCTTAGTGTGAAATAATTTAACCTAGGTCAATTTTTTTATACCTAATTAGAAATAAAATTGTGTTGACTGATATTGACCGTGAGGAATTTAAGAATATGCAGAAGATAGAAACGTTGCCGACATGAAGAACATGATTCCGTTCAATGTTTTTCCACACAACTAACACAATAAAGCAATAACAGTATGCTTGAAAAAACTAGACATTGAATATAATGGATTATGATTCATGGTAAGTTTGATTTAAGAAGAAAAATAAAAATATAGAAGAAGAAAACGAAATATTGGGTGGAAAATAATTATATAAGTTACTTAAAAAAATTAAAAGGCAATAAAGATTACAGCATATTTTATCATTATTAAAAAAATTCATATTTCTTACCAATTTTATTTATTTTTATTTTTTAAAAAATATTTGTAAATTTTGTTATAAAAATTTGTAAGAAATTACTATCAATTTTTTTAAAAATATTTTATATAAAACACTTTTCACAATAAATTCTATAAAAAATACTTGTAAATTTTATAATTTTTTAAAAAATAATTACCTACAAAACAATTATCTACCAATTAAAATTATTAAAATAAATAATAAAAAAAATCTTTTTCTATAATTTTTTTTAACAAATTTACAAGAAAAATTCAACGAAAAATGCATATTTATAAATTTAGATTTTATTTTTAATATTTTTTTTATGTTATTTATTTAGGTATTTTTCAAATTCATTATTTTTTTTAATGAGTATAGAATTTTTATAAGGTTTTTTATATTTTCAAGAAATTATTAAAGGAATTAAAAGAAGGAAAAATATCTATTATTATCAAAGAAATATTAAATAAGTTCTTGAAACCTTCTAAAACTATATCTTTATTATATTATTAATTTCAATAAATTAAAAAAAGTTAAATAACACAATTTATTTTCAATCCATGTGTTATTTTATTTTCAAAACACACCAAACACATATATAGTTTCTTAACTTTCGAATTTTAAATCCAAATAAAATCTATTGCATACATATATTATTCATAATTTTAACAACATAACTTCCACAAGCTTCCAAAGTTAAACACACACATACATATGAATCTGTGTCCAAAATTTAGCTAGCATCCCCACACATGTGCACCATCGTAAATGAAATGTTAACTAAGAACAAACACACACACTGTGGTCCATCATCTTAACACCCATCATGGTGTGTGGACACCACTTCACAACTAAGATCATCATCACACACCCATTAAACAACCCCACACACAAAACCTATATCACTTCATTTAAGGTTTAGTTATGGAAGCACATTAAGATACAAATTGGTGCCATCTTTGGTGGGATCTTGCAACACTTTGACCTAATATCATACCTATAAATATAAACTCAATCCATCAATCAACAATAACACACTTTATCATATTTGGTACACGGACAAATGATACTTTAATCCATTTTTTTTATCTATTTTTAACCTATTATTTCAATCACTGTTAAATCATCACATCACTAAAAATAATAAAAAAAGATGATATAATAGTGATTAAAACAATAGGTTAAAAATGAATGAAAAAACATGGATTAAAATATCATTTTCCTTTTGGTACACATCCACTAAAAGAAGCTAAACAACCTTGGATTAAGGATTTTGAAGTTAAAATAAATAACACCAAATCTTGAATGAGTTAACAATGATATCACTCCACAACATTGACCATGAAAGGAAAAAAAAAAAAAAAAAAAAAAAAAAAAAAAAAGAAAAAAAAAAAAAAAAAAGGTGCCATCACTTGTCAACTCCTCCATTCATAACATACAGACAAGATACAACTTCAAACTCTGTACTTTAGATTTTCTCTTATCATCCCCACATATCCTTAAACTTCCATATATCCAAGGAAGCTATGCAAAAAACATGTTATCAACACTGTCTGTCTCACATAAAAAAAAAAAAAACTTTTTTTCTCTCTGTTGTGATTTTCCCCATTGGTAAATTTGAAGAATACCAATCACAAGCATATGTAATAAATTCACAAAGAAAAAACAAGCCTTTACCTAAAGGATGATGATGCTTCTGTGACCTTCTGGTGTGTGTGTTTATGATCCTCCATAGCATGCTACCAATAGGCTTCATAGGCTTCATGAAACTATGCAACTCTTTACACAACCAGAGTATCTAAGTATATTGATATTATATATAATAACAACAACAATCAATCACTGTAATTCATAAACTTCTCTATAAAACTTGTAGCAGAAGAAAACTAAAATGTAAAATAAATTAAGTTTCCTTGTAAGGTGTAAGGTGAGTTTAACAGAAACTTAATTTTGAACTTCTCTGAGAGACGAGATCCATAATCTGAGAAACTCAATTTACCTTATCATTTTTTCTTTCTTTCTTCCTACAATTGTTCATAGAGAAGTTCATAAACTAAACTATGTTTTTTGTTTTTTTTTTTCTATTGAAAACTTGGGCGAGGTGTGTATATTGCAAGATCAGACCAGCCATGAGCACCATTCCAACAGGTTGATGATTCCCCATTCTGCATACCCAGAAAACCCTCTGAACTCCCATTACTCTGAAGCTGCAAACCCGGGTTTGAACCCGAATCCGGGTCAGAACTCACACCCTCCACAAATTCACCCATTTTGAGACCCGACCCAGTTGGATTCAGACCCTCCAAGAGGGTTCCAAAGTGCCCAGACGAAGCCAACAGGGAACTGAAGGTGCCACCAATGTTGAGCCCCCGAGGGTCTTGCTGAACCGGGTTGGTGCAAATCCGGGTCGGGTCAGCCTCAGAAACCGCAGAGGAAGCCGGCGCAGACGAGCGTTTCGAGGCTGATGAACGTTTTGTGCTCTTTCTGCTTCCACCCCCGACAGGGATGTTTCTCAAAGCACCACCCTTTGTCCAGTACCTTCTGCAGTTCTTGCAAAAGTGGCGCGGCTGAGAAAGGTTGTAGTTGTTGTAGTAGCAGAATTTGGTGTTCGAGGAGTCACAACGCGGGCATTTCAGTTGTTCTTGTTCCGGAAACTGAGGATGCTTCAAACCTTGGAATGCTGTCGGATCTTGCATCCTAGAAGAACCTTAATTTTAACACGAAACGGGTTCAGAATGGTGCGGTGCTGCTGAGACACAAGTGAGTGGTTGGTTGGTGCAGAACGATCCAGAGTAACCTAAAAAAAAGGTTTTTTTTTTTTTTGGCAAAAAGGAATTGAATTGAGTTGAAACACCAATGAAGAGAAAGTGGGAACAGGACAAAAAGGTTGGATATGGCTTCAATCTAGAAGCAATTTGAGGGAGTTACTTTGTTTTATAGGGCACATAGGAACATAGAATAAGAACCAAATGCAGAGACAGTGAATCGAAGTTTTTGTGTGGTAGTGATGAGAACAGCACAAAGATTAACAAAAGATGAAACATGTAAGAGGAAATGTTGAAGTGAGAGATGTGTTATGATATTCGGTGAGCAGAAAATGTTGACGAAAATGAAGATTAGCGATCTTTCTGTTCTGTCACTCTGTTCATCCGCGTGGAAGTGACCACAAGCTTCCAACTCAAATACAATCACAAACACAATTCTTTTTTTTTTTTTTTTTTCTCTCTCTAAGTTGAAGATTTTTTGCACTTAACCATGGCATAAAAACGTTAATTTTAATACTGATACTGTGTAAGAAAGTAGAATAGATTTTCTTAATTAAGTTAATTAGTTCAATTAACCCACCAACCATAAAGGACAACTATCAACTAGAAACCTGATTTAATTTAATAATTTATAGTATTAATAAATTAATAAATAAATAAATAATAATAATAATAATAAAGTAATTGGAGAAGGGAAATGAGTGGGCCAGGGAAAGGTGGCGTGCGAAGAAAGCAAAGGGGTATGATTGTGTTTGTTGAGAAGATCTGAGCCGTTGAATGAAGAGCGATCGGTGGATTGTTGCGTTGCGTTGAGTTAGCGTCACCCCAGCTCAGCGTGGCGAGTGTCACCCGCAACACGTGGCGAAACCCCCCCAGTGAGTGGAGAGTGTGAACGTGCTTCGTAGGAATGGTTTTTGTCGTTTTGTAATGATGATGTGGTGCTGACGTGGATGAAGTTCGGTCTCTCTCTCACTCTCTATCAGGTGCATGTTCTCGTCTCATGTGCGTACGTGGATCACAAGTTTCTTACCTAAGCAAGGTCAAATTCTTGTAAATGTTTTTCTTTTTTTTTAATTCGATCCAACATTATTACTTCCTGAAAACACTAACAAAATTTAAATAAATGTACAAAGTATAAATTAAATGTTTGATTGAAAGTTATAAAATAAATAAAAGAGAATTTTAACGAAAATTGAAGAACTGATTCTATAATTAATTTACTTTTTTTTATTTATTTTTTATTGTGAAACTAGCTTAATTTAATAGTAAGGCATAATTATTGATTTGGTCTCTTAATTTTTTGAATTATTTTAATTTGATTTTCGAATTTTTGGAATGTTTAATTTGGTTTCTAAATTTTTCGAAGATGTAATTTGATATCCTTAATTTTTAAAATGATTTAATTTAGTACCTCCCGTTATATTTCAGGTAACGTTGGTTGTACACCAGTAAACTATCATTGTGCAATAAAAATGTGAGTGATGTTGTTAATTGAGTTGGTTTGTTTGTTGGGTGTAGTTAACATCATTTTAGTCTTTCTTTTTATGTTTTCCTGATTATGTGTATTCAGTATGGTATTAAGATTAGTTGTTTAATTTGTTGGACAGTGACAGTTCACCACTATACAAACGACGTGAACTGGAGTATAATGGAAGGTACTAAATTGATCAACTTTAAAAAATAAGGATACCAAGTTGAACCTTTCAAAAATTCAGAGAACAAATTAAATAAACTCAAAAAACTGGGGGACCAAATCAATAATTATACCTAATAATAACAATAAAGAATTTGAGTAGAAATTAAATTAAAATTTTCTGTTAATAAGTGATAGTCTACTATATTTATAATAAGGTGGATAACTTAATAAGATGTGACGCTAGCATTTAATACTACACACTTATTATCATGCTATTGAATGGGTTAGATACTTTATCTAATTCATTAGTACCAAAAAAGAAGGTTAATTATATCAAAGATGGTCTAACAATTAAATGTAGAGGGAGAAATTATATGTCAATAACATGAGTTCAAATATAAATAAATACTCCATTTTTGTATTCAATACAAGAACAAATTTACAATTCACGTAGCATTCTACGTGATAAACTTTATTATACGGTATAATTAATGTAGTTTGCCCCATTCATTTTATGCAATATTAGATTGTTTTGAAAACGTAACTACGTCTTTTTAATTAATGTTTATAAATCTTTCTCAAATAACTAATAAAGGTATATCTAGTTTTCTCAAAATAAGTCATTAGTAAATATGTGAACAATGCTTAGTAATGTTTGTATATCTTATTCGTATAATGACTATAAGATTTAAAAAAATACCGTATTATATATATATAATTTATCTATGACATGGATGAAAAAAATTGATTACTTTTTACAATAATATCTTAATATTATAATATTTGAGGAAAAAAAAAACTCAAATTTCATGGCCATTAACGATAAGAACAAAACGTGTATTTATAAGCGAAAGCAATTATTACAAGCTTCAAATCAACTAATGATAAGAACAAAATTAATAAATAAATAATATAGATAGATAGATAGATAACAACCTTCTTAATTTTTCAAGATTGTGGTAGTTCCGAATTTCTTATAAGTTGCTATTAAAATTTATTATAAATTATTAAAAAGTAATCAAGCATATCCACACACAGCAAACTCAATAACGTTGTTGGACGTGAAAAAAATGTTCTGGAAATACAAAATCAAACACTACATATATAAATGAGAAACAACGGTTACTTTACAAATTAATTCTTTTAATTAAGTTAGATCTAAATTCTAAAGCAGTTCAATGATAAACTTTAATTGATTCACAATATAAAATTTCTGCAAGGCTAAATTATTATGAATTGGAATATTTACCAACTTTTTCAAACAATTAATTTTTATTAAACAGTATGAGTAATTATTTCTACGAAAATTTCTTTTTTGAAAATAAAATTGTTAAAGAAAGGAATATTTTAAAAATGATAGTTAATTATGGGACCAGTGATAGTTATTTTGATTGAATTAGTTAGGGTGTGGTGAAGAGATAGGTGGTTGAAATAATGGATTGGGTTGAGCACTAGGAAGAGTGTGGAGCCATGTTTTAATGAAAAATAATGGAAGAAGGATTGGGTAATGAAGAGAAGCACAATTTTAGGGTTAGGGTTAGGGTTTTCCTAAAATTGTGCAGTGAATGGAGAATGATGGTGATGATTATTTTGTGAGCAAAACGTGGTGGTTATGATTTCATGAATGTGCTCCTCTTCACACAACTTCATCATCACTCTCCCAATCCAAAATCATCTCCAACTTTATCTTCAACAAAAGAAATGAACTAATATTAATCAATATTTTCTCTTTATTTATGGATACAAAGTTCATACAGATACTAAACGAGAGATGTAAAAATTTACCTGATTCAAAGGATCAATACATTAGTTTTTTATTTTTCAATTTATGAATCTCACAACAATTCAAATACAATTTTCTTTATTTATTTATATATATATATATATATATATATATATATATATTAATTAGCGTACACACAGACGTTGTTGTGCATATACATACGTATTTTTTAAATATACATAATATTATATTAGTAGATGATGATAATGTAATGTTATTAAGTTATAATATATAAAATAAAATAATATTAATTAAAAATAAAGTTAAATATATTAGAAAAGATGAGAAAATAACTGTTGATAATTAGATAAAAAGAGAAGAGCAGAAATAGACTATTTTATAAAAAAATTTGTAAAAATAACGGTCAATTTTCAAAAATTTTATAAATAATTATATTTTAAAATGTGGAAAAAAAAATAATCCTATATATATATATATATATTACAAAATTTTGAACTCCAAAATATTAGTTTAACATATTTAAGGTCAGAATAGTTATAATTGGTTTTCAAGATTTTAGAGAATCCGGTTGTTTTCTATACTATTTAGGCAATTTTAATTCTAAATCTATAATTTTTGTATAATTAAAAATTTTGTAATTTTTAACTAGAATTGCTCTATTTGATTTTTAATTTTAAAATTAGATTGGAGTACTATCGAATTATAAATACTAGCAAGTACGTAGAGTTATCGTCATGTGCGTCATGTGCAATTATGTTAAATGGAAATATGAGCATTAATTTTTTTTTTCTAATCTCGTTTTATTGTATGTAAACTAATAAAAATAGTTACGGTTAAATAAAAGTATAGATAATTAAAATTAAAAAATCAGAATTGTGCAAAATAAAATTCAAAGACCGAAATATATATTTTTTTTTTGCAAAATTAAAGATGAAAGTTACGATTAAATATTTTTTCCTTATATTTTCTCTAGTCTATTACATTAATTTTGTTTGTAATCTCGTAAGTATTGAAACAAATTTTAAGATACAAATTTATCATCAATGGATAATAGATTATTCGGTTCAAAATAAAAACACCATCATCTAAATAAATTGAATTGTTACGATTAATGAGTTGAATGTTTTAAAAATATGGACAGGTCAAAAACGGACCAAACAAACCTGTCACATAAAAATAAGTTAAAAATTTTAACCTATTTTAATTTTAATAAAGAACGAGTTGTCTGATTGACCTGTCATTTTTTTTAATTATATGTATATATTAAAAGTACATTATGGATCATTTTCAAATTTTAATTAATTAATATCTTTAATCAAATAAATTAAAATAATATTATCTTTATACGTTAAACTATTATATTATTATTAATAATTAGAACTTTGTAAGTGTTAATAATTTAAAGGATTAAATATACTTATGGTTATTTAATTTTTATTTAAAATTGAAATTAGTCTATATTTGAAATTTTAGACAAATTTAGTCTTCTATCTTTATAAAAGTATAGATTTAATTCTTTTAATCAAATTTTATTAAATTTATTTGACATTTCAGACATGTTTTTCAACTAACATTAAAGCGAAAATGTGTCAAACAGTATAAACAACCCAACTTCTATCATGAAACACGTTTGAAACGTCAAATAAATTTAACAAAATTTTGTTAAAATGACTAAATTTACTAATTTTTAAAGTTGGGAAACTAAATTCGATAACAGCTTCAAAGAGTGACTAATTTCAATTTTTACTGAAAGTTAAGGGACTAAAAACATATTTAATCTTTCAAATAATATAATACAAAAGAATATTTTAAGTTTTATTTAAAAAAATGGGCTAATCGAACAACTCGTCTCAATCAATCTTTTACCCTCAAATTGACGAACCGAGTGAAATAGGTTAAAATAGATATATTGAAAATTTTAACCCGAGCATTAAATTTTTGTAGACTGACGGTAAGGCAAGTTAATTTATTGAATCATACTCATTTTGTTATTGCTACTATTTATCTTATTTTAATTATTGAAAGTGATTTTTGTTTTGTAAGTGGAGTGATGATGGAATGAAAAGACGAAATTTAGACTTGGTTGTGTTAGGTGATTTATAGACATTGGTGTATGGGCATGGTTGAGTGCATGAATGGTGAGAAAGAAGAAAAGAGAGAAAAGACAATGTTATGTGGTGAATCTATGATTTCTGATGTGAACGCTCAGAATAGAAGGAAGCAGCGTGTGCTTCGTGTCATGTCTCTGTCCTTTCCCCGTCCAACACGCCACATCCAAAATCGCCTGCCCCAAAGCTGTCATTTTTTTTTCTCAATATTTAGTTTTTTTCTTATCACCAAATTCTTTAATTTTTATAAACAAAAAAAATAAAATCCGAACATGCAGGAGCCAAAGAATTGGATGCGAGTGATTATGGGTGACAGAAGTTAGGTTTTGCATGGTCACAATGTTCCATTTGCAAACCTAAGCATTAAAAATGCTCACACGAGTGATCGTTCTCAAATAATAGCAAGGATGAAAACATGAACATGACTCATAAAAATCTACAATACCTTGTCTCCTAAAAATCATTCAAAGATATATTTTTTTAAAGTATAGAAAATAGTGATTTTAAATGAGATTGAAACGTACACATTTTACATTGAGTAAATTCTCCATGAAGTAATAATGTAAATAATTTTGTAATTATATCCATTAGAAATCATGTATTATTAACTCTTATAATAATTACCTGAAACATAATATAAATTCTGATAGAGAGGGTAATTGCTTTCCGGGAAAAACTTTCCGCAACTGTTTATTGAAGAGTGATAGGGTGCTCGAAGAATTTTGGTAGGTTGCAGGAAGCAATTGCCGAAGAACAATGAATGTGGCCCAAATAACCCGTGTTTGAACGAATTTTGGGGGTACAACTAGGGTAGAATAATTTAAGGGGATATTTTCATGTTTTCTTTCTACAAACCCTCTATCCCCACTCACCCCCATAATCATAGTAAAATACTTAATTACCCCTTACTAAAATATTTGCAGATTTCCAAATTTAAAACTTAAATTATGAATCGTGTAATAAAAATATAAATTTGCATAATAAAAATTTATATTACAAATGATCCGATCCAAAAATTACATCATAAATTATACAATCCAAAATATATATATATAATATAAATAATGTAAATTTACATTACAGTAGAATCCAAAATATAATTTATATTCCTATTTTCATTACGGTACAATCCAAACTTATAATTATAAACTATCTTTTTCTATTAATTTTAACTAGAGTATAATTGAAATTTTAGAAGTATGGGGGTGCAGGAAAAAAAATGGAGCTGTAGAAAGAAATTCTCTAATTTAAGTGGCGAAAAGAAAGAACATCTAATAAAGAGGTAGTTATTCAACATTTAATGGTTCTTTAATATAACACTTTGCAAATGCAATGGTTAAGCATTGATCACTATTAAAATATCATCCATTTTCCAAAATATAGCACTTCACAAAACAGTTAACAGAAAATTACTGAGCAACCAAATCATGAAATTGATTTTTGATAACGTTACATTCTGGACTCACGGAAAAAAGTCCAACAAGTGAGAAAACCATAAAAAATTGGTAGCAGAGACAATCCAGTTTAACCTACATCATTGCAACCTAGAATTATTACTTCCTTTTGACATTTTACACAAAAATTGACCAAGTGCAGCAAAAGTTTTGAAACAGTGACAAATTAATTCCCAACAGAAAAAAGAATCAATGAAAAAATGATGCACTGCAGGTTTGCACTGCTCCATCCCACAAGACATCTGGGTGAAAAGAAAAGAACTACATTTTATCTTTTTATCCTAGAGGCAGATATTGAACATCCTTTAGTATTTGTTGTAGGAGAGCTACAATCACATTTTCTTCTTCATTGCAAGCCAAACACAATATGAAGCATTGACTGCACCTTCTCTTTTTACAAGAAGATACAGAAAAAAAGGGGGAAAGAATATTAGGGTTGGAAGGAGGAAAATTGAAAAAAAAAATAAAAAAGAGATTATGCTGCCCATCCAGAAACAAAATAAGTTCTGCCTACCCAGGAATTTTGAAACAGCCACTTCTGGATCTTTTTCTAAAAGCTCCTGCTAAAGATTTTGAAGGGCACTTGTAGTGTGAGTTAATGTAGCCTCCAACTCAATGGTTGGTAAGAAGGGTAAAGAATCCTTCTCCAAGCAACCCAAAAACAGGTCAACCAAAGCAGATACATGTCCTCCAATCATCTTTCTTCCTCAGGCATAGTACATGTATAAGCTATTTGCAGCAGCACAAGCAATTGAATTCTCAGTTGGGTGCCATGCTAAGTGCAGCAACTTTGTAGTGAAATCAAAAGAATTCCCATTTGCATCAACTCCAGTGCTTTCTGCTCCTGTTCAAGATATAACCAAAACATTGCAAGTCTTGGTTGATATAATACTATGGGAAGAACAAGTTATAGCATATGATCACACAGTAGTTAAATAGAGAACTAACCACGTCTTACAACTCTTGTTATACTGTTTCCCAGTGATCTAGAAGGCCTTGAAGGGGTTGGAACTTGACGTCTGAGGAAATGAAAAAGTTCATATAAATGCTACAGTGCCTGATTAAACCACAACGATTTTTAAAGCTTCATGAATAAAATTACCTCATTGGATTTTTACTGGCTTCCAAAGTTGTAGCCTCGGTACTTCCAGGAACACAACCAAACACACGGAATAGATTGCTGGCATCAAATTGAACAAAATAGTAAGATGCAGGCTCAACAGTATCAGAACCACAGATAGATTAAAATTGAATCACACACCTGTAAGAGCCAGTTGAAACTCGCAATCCATCACCACTTAGACAACACTCAAACTTATCAAAAATTGAATCATTTTCATATAAATCACAAAGCTGGAGAAAAATAGAGCCCGTTACTATGACTTGATAAAGAAAAAGAAATTCATGGCTCATTGCTTATGTGAACAAGGGAACCTAACCTTTGGCCTTAAATACTCATGAACTTGGAATGTAGCAACTGGGCCAGAATCCATATTGATGTCCCATAACTGACATCCAAGTAAAGAAGATGAAATATTGAGATCAGGGGTTTAGATCCTAACAAGTAGATAGGGTATCCAAACAAAGTACAACAAATGAATGACACAGCATACTCTGAATTGAATGCCCCAGGAACAAAGAGTTGTAAATTAAATAAAAATTGAACAGAAAAATGTCGGACCATGGATATCATCAACCACCGTAATTGTTTTCTGACAAATACCAAATTTTCCATAAAATTAATTGAACTTGATGACTCTTTCACCCTAAGCAAGAATCCTATCATTGAGATCAAATAACCATGTTTCATGAGGTTCAATTCAATAAACTATACAAATACTCCCAACAGCTTTATCAAAGAAATCATGGATTTTGGAATAATAAATCTCTCTAACCTTTAGGGTCATGTAATCACGACTAAGTATATATCTTCCATCCTTTCCGAATTTTATGTCCGATATAGAAGCAATAATCTCTGTGAAAAATGATCGGGATCCAGGGGCCTCCTGTTCCTCAAATCTGTACCATAAACATTTTTCTGAGTCTACCAGGGACGAGAAAAATTACATAAATGTACACATGTAATATGAGAGTCCAGAAAAAATGTTTTCCTTTATAGACAAAAATTGGTTTCCCTTGTAAAGAACGAGTTGAATAATCTATTTTCCTTTAATTTTCCCGATAAATCCAACACTGTTAAGTATGAGCTATAAGGTAAACCAATAACATGCAAAAGATAATCTTACAGTTTGGCATGAGAATCACATAATGCTGACTGCCGCAAGTCAACAAGACGAATTGAACCCTTTGAACTGCTATATGCCAATGTATTACAATGTGTAGGGTGAAATTCTGCTGATGTTATAACCTCTGCAAGAACAGTATATAAGTTCAAAGCTCAACCAAAACTACAAAAAAATAGAAATGAGAAGAGTAACTTAAAAAAATAAAAATAAAAACCTTCAATTTATGAAACCCAATCCACAAGATTAGCAAATTTTTATCTCTTTAAAATTCTAACAAGTTTTAGTATGACAATGAACAAGTTCTATTGCTGGGTCTGTTTTTGGGGAAGGGGCCATAGGTGCCAGTTAGGCATTAAACCATGCCTTGCTTGATCCACAAAGGCATGCATAAGGTTCGGGTGTTGTTTACCTCATCCAAGGTAACACCTTGACATCATAGACACACCATTTTGACATGTTAGCATTGTTTAGTAGAATGATGGGGTCCACATAGGTTTAGGATTTTACTCATTCCTACAGGATTATTAATAGGAGGTCTGTTCAAACTAGTGTGATGCTTGGTTTTAAGCAAAAAATCAGAATTACAAAGTCTGACAACATATTGCTATCTGACTGACAGTATGCTGCAATCAAATGATATATGCAATAACAGCAAAGGTCATATTTCCTCGGCAAACTTCATTAAAAATTCAATTATTAAAAAGCCCAACATCATTAAAGTTTACCCTCAAACCCATCAAATCTAAACACTAATACCGCAGATATTATTCGCAAAAACCAAACAGCCATCAATCCAACCTTAAAATTCCATCCAATTGTGTGTGAATCCCCTTACTAAGACATACAACCAATGAACCTCAGTCCACCTGTTATGTACTCTTAATTCTCCCGGAAAACCCTGATTCTGATAGGTTAAATTAAATCCCAGTCTTACTTCCGTTCAACATCACAAAGATCAGGCTAGAACAATTTACGCACAAATAAAAAGACCTCAGATAACTGCAACTCTGATGTTGTCATCACTTCTTTAAAGAACAAAACTAACATGATGGTTGTACTGTTTCCCCGTCAAAATGGGCTAAGCATAATGTTTCATCTCAGTGACTGTTTTCATTTTTCAACAACTTACAAGGCCCTTGATGTCTTCTAGACAATTAAATTGGCATTTTGGCAACCAGTATTATAATTTGATTTGATTAGATAGCAGTAACACCCACTAGTAACTAGATACTACTTCTAAGTTTTATTATTTAAAATTTAAATGGATAAACTATGCCAAGTAAGAAACAGATGAACATTTTCAACAAAGCATAAAAATACAATAGGGAAGACTTACCAGTCAGATCCTCCATATTTGCAGGCTTTACATCAACAATATTAAAACTTTGATTGCTAATTTCCAAGTTCCAAAGATTTATTCGTAAATCATCAGCTGATATGAAAGTTTCGCCATCGCTAGAAGATATTTGAAACATACCATAGTCCAGTTTGATCAGATTTCAGAAAATCGTGATAGGCAAAATAATGGAACAACACACTATAGAAGTTGTCAACATTTTCAAATCAACACTACATTTACAGAAATAAAGATGACCAAAACCAATATTCAATGCTGAACAGTTTTACAATAGAAGCCACAAGGTTTCAAATCACCTGTTATTTGAAATAGAATTAATATGATAATCATGTGCGTGGGCATATACTCTTCGGCATCGAGCCACCAAACTCGTCTCATGGCTGGTTACCTACATATTTTACAACCAATGGGTAAGCATTAATTGAACTACAATTCAAACAAGTAATTGCAAATGTCAAGGCTTGAAAACTAGCTTCACTACATACTAAAATACAGTCACAAACAAGGACGGAACAATCAACAACTGAGAAGAGAACAAGTTGGTTACGATTTAGGTGCTGAGTGTGAAAGGAAATATAAGGAGAAGGAGAGGGGGTATTTCAAAAAAGTACAGCAGTTTACTGTTGTGAAGTAGTTTCTGCATGGCAGAATGCATAGTTCGTTCCCCTGGAATAACCATAGACTCTAAGCTGATCTGATTTTACCTCTACTAGAATATTGGTCTCGTAATCCTTCATTTTCAAATATAAATTCTGGAATCCTAATAATGTGTAACTTAGTATAGGGATTTGATTATTTTCCTGATGCCTCCTTAAAGATTTCTTCTGAAATAAACTAGAGTTTAGGGTATACAACATCTTCTATGACATTCTAATGGTAAAAGTATTATTTAAAATAAATTGGGCCTTTAAGACGTTATCACCCGACCAAAACTAACATGGTATTAGGTTGGGGGAAAGTAGAGGACATGGGAGGGTTGGAAGGTCATGATGGCAATGGGGCGGGGCAAGTGCGGTTTTGACTATCTCCATCCCCATAGAATGAAAATTTTGTCTTATTATATACATCATCCCCTTCAGCTAAGTGTACAGTAACTGCCCTTTACTATTTCAAATATTAAATAAATAATATTTTTACAAAAAAAATTACAACAAATTAAACATGACATTATCAAGGATTAAATGTCAAAATGACACACTTTCTAAGGGTTTACACATCAAGGTTTTTAAAATAAAATGACCAAAATCTCCATACATTTTCTGTGCAGGAGTGGGGTTATAAGGGTTCAAAATTAAGAGATGGTCTTATTTTCCCTCTTCTCTCCCTCTTGAACCAAACATAATAACCCTCCCTTTAGAATCCCACCCTCCACTGCCATCCTTTGAACCAAACATCGCATAAATAAGCAATCTTAAGCAACACAATGAAATCAACAAACAAACATGCTTCTTGTAGTTGCAACACGCCACATACATTCAACCTATATCTCTCATGAGATATATAGCATACGGAAAGGTCATGACTACATCCCCATTTTGAGAAACCCCTCTCCAACAATAAATAACTGTCCCTATCAGCTCGAGACAGGAGGTAGATCCTTCATCATCATAAGCACTGCTGAACTTATAGCCACTTTCATGTTAATTAATCAATTTTTGGGTTGTTCATACCATAATTTCTTATCACCAAGAAACAAATATTGAAAAAAATAAATAAATTGGAAGGGCTGAACACAACTACCAATGGTAATCTTAGTGAAGGTATGCCTCCTGGTGGAAATGAGAAATCGTTGCTTAAATAATTGTATGGTCCATCTGGAGATACTCCATTTGCAAGAAATGATCTAGAGCTACTGGAACTACTTGAACTCGCAATAGAGCCATTTCCCATTGCTTTAGGATCGACGTTCATGTCAGAAATTTTCTTGACCTTCTTTTCTTGAACCTATTTAACTCTCAAGGAAAAAAATATGAATCAGCCTATAAGCCAGATCAATCATGTGAAATCTTAAAACAGAAGCAAAAAAAATCCAATCACAGAACAAATTCATTTTGAATATATGCTCAAGAAATCCATTGGGATCATTGAACAGCATAGCCATCTTGCACATTTGTTTATCCTCTTAAAATATTGAAAGTACCAATCATTTAATCAATTAGACATTACAATGACATACTAAATTAAAAAATGTTTCAACCGTGTAATTTCAAGTATAATTGCTTAGGAAGGAAGTCATGACATTAATGGATTTCAAAATGAACAGTTGACACATATATGCACCCATACAAAATGGTTCAATATATAGGAACTTCTAGAATTTGGGCATAGGACCTAACCCAACCCCACAAACTGGTTTCTGTGGTAAGGTTTGCCCAAGCTTTATTTGAGTCGTATCTATAACCAGTGTGAGACTAAACAGCACTCAGAGTCTACAGTTAAGGCAGACCCCAACAAAGTCCCAGCTGCAATTAAAGCATGTTTTCGACACTTCCTAGACTCTCCCCCACACTTAGGACCATGGGTCCGCAGGAAGGCAAACACATCTGCCCAAAAAATGCAATTGTGCACTTGAGTTAAGAATCTAACTTAACCTTACAAATCAACTTGTAAAGTGATTTCAACCATAACCAATGATTAAAAATATAATTTGAAATTTGCAAAAGTTAAGCCCAACAACAGATTCCATTACAACGTAGACGTTCATGAGCCTTGTAAGCTACAACATATGTCCACAAACAGATATAAATTCAAGACATGTAAAACAAGGAACCAACCTAGTTCAACAAAAATGTAACCATGTGTGCCATTAATAAATAAATTGACTTTAAATTGCCTTCAACATTATATAAACGAGCATTCACTTCATACCTTCCAATATTTGATGGTTTTATCATTTGTAGATAGAAGGAATAAAGCACCATTGGCGGTTTGACACCATTTGATTTTGTTAATTTTCTCTTCTATTTCCAAGCTCTTAAGATAGTCAAACTGAAACAAGTACATGCCATAGATATTAACAATTCTGGTCCTTGGGTATTTTATGGAGCATTAACTGATGACAGAAAATTACCTCAGGCTCATGACTCTGAAACTCTGTTTTATAACGGAACTCAGGATGTCTACTAATAGAATAGTCCATCCTCTCCAAATCCCTTCTTGATCCACGATGCTACAAGATATAGTAGTATACATAGATATTACAAAATTAAGGATGCAAGATGGAATCTTTCAAAACTAAGTTTCGTTATTAAAGAAATTGCTAAAGCAAAAATCAGACTTACATCTTTTGTATCTGTTCTCTCAAAGAGAACTACTCGACCACCTCGATCACCGGTAGCAAGATGATCACCAGACTTGTCAAACTCAATAGCAGAAATAATGTCCACTGTAGAAAGAAAAAATGCGTAAATAATTAGGAAACATACACATTAACCTGCAACAAAAGCTAACCCAATCATGTCGATCACTCCACACTACAAGCCTTGACTTGACAATTAAGTTATTGGTGTCAATATGATGAGAATAAATACCCAACAATAACCCATCAGGTTCAGATCATCCGTGTTGAAATTGCTATTCTTTATAGTGTCTTAAACCCTTGTACCATGAAATAGATCTTAATTACAGTATGAGATGAGTATTGCATTTTTGCATTGAGTTATATCAACTTTTGAAAAGCAGAAGATTTAGTGCTTAAAGAAATTAAGTCTGTTCTCCACGTCCAAACCTGTCCAAACCTCTACAACTACAACGGTATCACCGTAGCCTTATGGTGTATTATGTCAAAAATTTCCAGTGCTATCCAAAATTAGAATCAATAAGTATACAATATTTTAAGAGAACTAAAATCTCTAGTTCTTCCCTCAAATAAAAAAATTTATAACATGAATATATTTCACAGTTCAATTACACTGTGTCCATAAAAGAAACATCGTTCTAATCTGATTCCTTTCTAATCTGAGTCCTTGTTAATCCCATTTTTGGTGAGGATTGGGAAATTGAACTTCAATGATACTTGGTGGTTTACTTTTCCTTAACCATACTAAGAATACAGCTCTTCGATATGACCAAAAGGTATGCACTTGAGGGACAATGTTTCTGAACGAATATATGTTACCAGTTGCAGCAATGAAAATACCAATTAGCAAGAGATGCAATGTTGAAATTGAAACAGCATTGCAATAAAATATTGTGGTGCAACCATCATCCTCATCTTTCCTCAAAACTACCCAACCCAAATTCTAAAAGCCACCTTACTATAATAATAAGGTCAAATATCTAACTAACTATTACAGAAAATGAAATCATTGCTTCAGTTTTGTTGTCGATATATGTTATTATTCTCGTTGACAGAAAATGCTGTTTCTTCCTCTGCATACAGACAAATACCTACACGCCCATTCTTAAAAATATCGACAAAAATCACTATCAAAATACTCCAACAAATCAAACACCACCAACCCGAACTCTGAAGTCAGACTCCAATGTCACTCACCAAACTCCACACCATTAAGATCTAAGACCTAGAGTCGAACTCACAATAAAATCGAAACAAAACCAACCTTAACCAAAACCAGCATCATAAGTCCTCACAGCTCGGTTTCAAACTCATCTCTCCAACCAAGTAAGAATCACAATGCAAAAACCAACCTCCAACCACTACTTCCCTCCCGCACAAATCAAAAAAACACTCTCACAATCACACAGCGATTAGGCAATGACCCAGAATCCAAAATAACAAGGGAGCAACGAAACATGATCCGAAACAGATCGAAAGCAAGGAACCAAACCCTAATCCCAACACATCAACAACTGGATCCGACAAAGCAACGTAGGAACAATTACCTTCCTGAACTTCCTCCCCCGCCGTACGTTCCCCGAAAACCTGAGAGAATTTCCACTCCAACGGCTGCGGTGGACCCGCCGGAGCTGCCACGACCTCATCACCACCGTTCATTTCTCAATCAACGGTTCTCAGAAAATCCAACAATCTCTATCCAACAGAGCGCATCGAAGGTTTCCTTCCCGGTTCTCACAAGATCATAGTTTCAGAAACACCCACTAAACAAAGATGCAATTTTTTTAATCTCCTTTCATCCCCTTCTCTGGATTTCCAGTTCAACCATTGGAACGCCCAAAAAAACCCAATTTTTTTTCTCTTTCTCTCTCCTGAAACCTCAGTCCTTTCTCTCTCTAAAAGGAGTAAAATGGGAATTTTTTGGGATTAAAATGGCCGAGTAATCGGTTCTTTGGGTTTGGAGATGAAAAAGAAAAAACACACGCACGCACACACACTCTTCTATGTCTACTCTCTCTCAATAATAGGTTCCTGTTTCTTCTTTTCGTACGTAAAAATATATATATAATTTCTCGGTCCATGATAACCTCACGCGTCGGTCACGCGGGGTTGTGAAAGTGACGCCTTTGGCTCAACTCTGATTGGTGGAAGGCTGAAATGTCGTCACATTTAACGTCCGTGACAGAACAGTTATCAATGCGGGTAAGGTTAGGGAATAATTTTTAGACTAGTTGAATTTTTCATTAATTAACAAATATTTGGGAGAGAACCACAAAATTGATAATGAACAAAAAATATTTAAGGTGAGATTCTGAATTTACTTTCATGCCCTCACCTTTATCTCCCTCAGATATTCTTTCACCACCCTCCTGAGATCTTTCATCACAGAAAAGTGGGCCAGTGTAAAATAGATTAGGGCATGATCCAACGGATGAGATTGATAGGGATTTTCAATGTAAGTAAAAAAAACAATTGAAATTATGTTGCAAAAGTGATGAATGTATGGACATAGAAGTATAAGAGTGTGATTGATGTGTTGTTAAGTGCTTCCACTCTTTGGTCTTATTTGTCTTCTTCACTATAATTTTTCTACATAATTATTATATGGGAGAATCATATTCTATTTGACAAGTGTGATAAATAGAAAAATTAGTTCTTCAAATATCTAACATGTTAAGCTATTTTAATTCTCAAGATAATTACTTGGTCTTACCTTTTGTGTTCTGTTTTCTCTTTCATTTGCATTGTGTTTTTTTATCTTATCCTCATCATGACCAAACAAACATTTGGGTGTCGTACGATTGGCCAGAAAAAGTGAAAAACAAACCACGTTCTTGGAAGGTCGTGGGGTTATTTATTTATTGCTAACAAAATAATTATTTTGAAGAATATAGATACGTTTTTTAAAAGATCAATTTTTGAATTTTCTTTAAAACAAATAATCAACTATATATAATCTGGTTGTATCAAAATTGCAATTAGAATGAGAGATCTTATGAATCTTTTAGAGGAGATCACTAAATCAAAAACGGTTCCTACATATCAACAAGATATAAAATTAGTGGGTTATGATTTAAAGTTTATCCAGTTTTAAAATAAATATGAGAAGTGAGAACTGATAAAAAAAATATTAATCAATTGATATTAATTGATTTAAATTTGATAAGATTCTCTTTCCAAAAATTTTGGTTTGGAGTTTCTACTTTCTTTCCATCCAATTTGAGTAAACCTAATATTAGTAAACTAATTTTAAATGTGATGGAATAGGGAAATATTTAGTAGAGAGTATAAAATTACAATAAGATAGAAGAAAGCTGTGATAGTCTTATAAATTAAAAATTATAGAATTATATATCACAATTGATCATATATTTAAGATGAATGAGACCGAAGAAGTTTCAATTAACCCTGACTTATGATGGTGGTTTTGGTTAAAGTTTGCGTTTTTAGCTTGTGAATGTGTTGCTAACTTTTTGGTCGAAATGGATTGGTTGGTTTTGTTTCGATTTTAATGTGAGTTCGATTGCTAGGTCTTAGATTTTAATGGTGTGGAGTTTGGTGAGTGGCATTAGAGTCTAACTTTAAAAGTTGGGTTAGTGGCGTTTGATTTGTTGAAGTATTTTGATAGTAATTTTGTCGATATTTTTAAGAATGGAGAATTCTACATATCTATATACATAATATAGATATATAGAATTTTATTTTTCAATTATTACGTAACTCTTAATTTATAATGAGTATACAAATTTAGTATATCGATTATCCCTTTATATCTATTTGTGATGAAATAAATAAATAAATTTTCATAAAGTTATTTTTAAATATTTTGAACATTTTGTAGCTATTACTCTCAATCATAGCAAAAAAACTGTAGGAGATACCAAAAAATGTCTCGATGAAAGAATATACAAATGCTCTAAGAAACATTTTCACAAAATGAATACTTTAAATGATGCCCACTTAAAATGTTTGTTGATATACTACATAGTACATAATTAAAACAAATATTCATGCAATGTATGTTGTCATTTTGCATAATTATAAGTTAGTTATGTTCATGCAACATATATTGTCATGTTCATGCATAATAAAACATTTATTTTATAGTTATTTTCCATAAGATTATTGTGATTTACATCAAACATAAAAGTAGGGGTAGCAATGGGAGTCAGCCTAGTCCGCACTTGTCCCAAAAATATGCGGGTTGGGCTGGTTCGTCTTGCATTTTTAATGCGGGTTGAAAATTTTGTCCTGTTTTGCATAAGTACGAACTCGCAATCCAGCCCATTTTTTTTTTTAATTCTCATAATGATAAAGTGTTTAATGTTTAACAAATTGAGAAACTTAAACAATTTCACAAACTTAAGTAAAGACTTTGGGAAGTTAGATGATAAATTGATAATTCAATATTTTCATTATATTCATATTCGTATTTGACATACACAATGTATTATTCAAATTTTAGAACATTAAAAAATACATAATAATTATCTTTTGCGGTCATACAATAATTTGAAACATTCATAAAGAAGTTAAGAAAGAAAATAACTTATATACACAAGTGAAAGTTTTTTTTTTTTTGCAAACTCACGTGAGTTACGAGCTTTTGTGGACCTGGCTTTTGCGGACCAGTGGACTCAACATCTCTCAGAGCATTTGTATATTCTTTTATTGAGACATTTTTTTGTATCTTTTACCACTCTTTTGTTATGATTGATGGCAACAAAATGCTCAAAATATTTAAAAATACCTTTATGAAAATTTATTTATTTATTTTATTACAAATAGATGTAAATTACACTCCATATACTAAATTTGTATACTTGTTATAAATCTAAGAGTTACGTAAAGGATTGGAAAAGAAAATTCTACATATTTAGTAAGACGCTTAAGATAATTTCACTAAAATTATATGAAATTAATCTTATCTATACTTATATGAATTTCTAATAACAAATAATGTATTTATTTATCACCAATTATTATAAAATAAAAGTTTTATTATTACTAGGAATTTTTATTGCCAGTAACGAAATTGACGTATTTATTTTATTTTGTTTATAAATAAATTTTTAAGCACATTTTTCTCTTAATAGATATTTTATTATTTTCTATCAAATATAAGAAAGCTTTATTTCAACATAAGAAACATTGCAAAATTGTCAAGTAGAAGAAAAAATGAAAAAAAAAAAACCTTGGCTGCAAAGCCCATCGTGAAATGTGTACTTGAATGAAGTTGATTGAAAAAATAATGTAACTGGGCCTAGAACTAAATATCTCAAGCCCAACAGATTTATTCGGCTCATTGGATATACACTTCTTGCTCCTTGAACCTCCTCATAATTAATTTACTTATTAATATTATACCCTTTTCATATATCCAAAATAAATTTTATTTGAACTAGACATTTCATCTCCGATTCAAAATAAAATATTACATATTACTGATTGCGAAATATCTCATAATCAGACTTATCATTGTGAAGTTTTTTTTTTTTTTTTTTCCTGAAACTGTTCAAATCCATTTGGGATTGTAATAAATGAAAAAGTATAACAGTAAATTAAGTTTTTTGAAGGTGTATAAAGTAATTTGTGGGGTATAGGAAGCAAAGGCCTGAACGTACATCATTGAACATGAAGGGAAACCAGCAACATTCTACACTATACAATAAAATATAAACAAATTTATCTTACTAATGACCTTGTTCTACTTCTTTTTATTTAAAATCAAATTTATTTGTAATATGTTCAAGTTCCATAAAAATCAGTTTAACAAAGAATAGATAAATTGTAAAATTAAATGTGTTAATTATCTTAATTAGTGTAAATTAATATAGTTAGTGTCTTTGTAATCCATGTATCCATTAAAAGTTTCAATAGTTAATATTATTGTATTTCATTTTCATCACATCATTACCTAAATTAGGAAGAAAACGAAGCTAAATTAACAAGTCCACATTTTATACTGAATTTTTTTGGTATTATCTTCTTTTAAATACTACAAATATATTATATTAGTATTTTAAAAATATTTTTTAGTGAACATCAAAATGTTTTGAATGAAAAACAAATAAACAGAAAAAAAAAACTTAGCAAAAAGAATCCAAATTCCTAATTAACTGAATCGAACCAAATACATATATTGAATTTATCCCAAACAAATAGGTGTCAACTTTGTCCAATTCATCTTTCGGGCATAAAATGTTTGTTGTTGTGTGGATAGAGGTTATTTTTCTATTAAAGTTACATTATTTATTTTGGCATGCTACAGAAAAAAATAATATTTATTTTCATTATTTCAAGTATGAATACTTTAAAATAAATGAAACTAAAATAAGATTGTTTTAATTATTAAAAAAATATTTAATTGCTAAATTTCAATTTTTGTGATTTTTTTTATACATACAAAACTAGTATTATTAACCACAGGAAATCAAACCGCCATATTCATCACTTGCTCTCAATTTAAACTTATAATTTTATTTAAATACAATCTTTATGTGAATTTGTTAAACTTTAATTTCCTATAGAATCCTTCAAAATGTTTTCACAACATTTTTCACTGTATTTACCCTTTCTCTTAACTTATTTTCACTTTTTCTTATCTCTTTTTAATTTCATTATATTATATGATTGTGTATTTTCCCTTTCTGTTTTTGTCGTGGTAATTCCAATATTTTGTTCGGATTTGAAGTATAAGAGGAGAAGGAACGAATGAAAAATAAATGTTTAAAGATAATAAAAGAAGTAGAAGATACATATAAAATTTATAAATAAGTTGATTGATGTAACAGAATAAAAAATATATATAAATTTTACATAATAATTGAAATACAATTATATTAAAAGTTAAATATAGTTAAATCTGATATCACATATATTTTAGTTAATTATTTTCACAATATCATCTCCTATGTCTGATACTGATGGGGTACAAGGGTTAGAACATTCACCTATACATTATATTTTTTTTGTTGTTCTTCACAGACCAAAGTGCATTACCTCTCTTATGTATTTATATAATGATAATGATTTTGTATGTGTGGTTTGTATTTATGTGGATTGGCTTCTTATGTAAAAATATTTTTATTTTGCAACCTCTACAGCTTTATGTGGTGGAAGATATTGTATTTATCGAAGGTTAATTTTCATTGGTTTAAAAACAATAAATATATCTAACCTTAAATTTTATTATTTGCAATTTTATTTATAAGAATAAAATTGAATAATTATTATTTTTCTAATATTATTAAAATCTTAATCTAAATATTATATTTATAGTTTTACATAATTACAATTTTTTAAATAATTTATATAATTAAATTATTTAATTAAATATAAAAAAATTATATTAATTTTCTTGGTAAAAATTTAAAAAGTGCAAATATTCATTTATCTAATCATAAAAATTATGTAAATTCATAATCATATATTAATTTTATTATTATTATTACTATACATTTTAATATTTAAAAAATCACATAAAAAATATTTTAATATAAATTACCACATAATAATATAATAATATAATTATTATTTTTTAAATTATTAAACTTTTCACCAATCATGTCTATTTATTATATATAAAAATAATAATTTATATATATATATATATATATATATATATACTCTTTTTATTTAAATAATAATAATATTTAATTAAAAAAATAACATCTGTAGTTACATCTAATACTAATATATTTCTGAATAAATAAAAAATGAACCACGTCTCTTTGTATGTCTGAATAAATGTCTTTATCCAAAACAATTTTATTTTCTTTCCACTCTTGTACAGTACAACTATAAAAGGGAACAATACATAAGATTGGCCTGACATTAATTTTAGGTATGTTTTTAATGAATGGGGTTGGAAAGCATTAGGTGAGTGGCATATACGGTGAAAATGGCATTGGCCACAACATTTGAGGAAGGAATGTGGAACACTCATTTCATGAACCATAACATGAATTTGCAATGACTGTATGAATGAAAAGGATTGGTTGACACAATTGTAACCACGGGACTAGATAAGGCATAAAACACGACCAAAGCAACACTTCCACATCATGGATAGGTTTCTCAGATATATTCCACCTCAAATCTAACTATATTTAAAATTTTTGGATCTAATTTAAATTGGACTAAGTTTAAATTTAAATTATTTTATTAAGTATATCAAATTTACCGAGATCGACATAATAGATATGACCTAGGTCTATTAAACTAAGTCAAGTACTTGACTAAATATGAATTAATTCATATTTGACTAAATATGAAAATTACTTATTTCTTGCACTTATTATTATGCTTATTTTGGGTTTAAGTCAATTATTTCTTCAAATCAACTCGACTCGATCCAAGCTAGAACTGACTCAACTCGACTTGGACTCAAGTTGGCTATGTTCAACCAAAACTTAGACCAACTTGGTTTGACCTAGACCTAAATTGACAAGTGTTGACATAGGTCAATTTCACTTGATTCCACTTGGGTTTGAGCAACATGACCTCAACGTCATCGAAAGTTGACTCGAGTCAACCTGGCCACTATGCCAACTAAACTTAACTTGGTTCAGGATTGACTTGACTCAACTTCAATATCGGTTGACTTAGATTGTTTTTTGGCCCGAGTCGACTCTCATAAACCTTCCCACTTGAATCAATCATTGGACTCGGATAAACCTTTGGTCGGAGAATCTTAGCTTAACCTTTAATCCGAATTGACTTGGCTCAACTTGATCCTCGATTGTCTCGACTTGACCTTTAATCCTAACTGACTTAACTTGACTTTTGATATGACCGAGGAATTGTGAATTGAATATCACAATTTGGACCTTTCTTTTCATCCATAAAAACCATTATTTTTATTAATGATATTTAAATTTAAAAATATATATTTTACCATTTCAATGTTTTTTTAAATCCATTAAAATAAGGGTTAAATATATGTCTAGTCCCTTAATTTTGAGTAAAAATTGGAATTAGTCATTCTTTGAAACTTTAAACCAATTTGGTCTTTCGTCTTTAAAAATGCGTGAATTTAGTCATTTTAACTAAAATTTGTTAAGTTTATTCGACGTTTAAAACACGTTTCTCAACTAACATTGAAGCGCAAATTTGTCAAACGGTGTAAACAACTCAAATGCTATAATGAAACACGTTTGAAACGTCAAATAAATTTAACAAAACTTGGTTACAATAAGTAAATACACACATTTATAAAATTATGAGACTAAATTTAACCAAAATTTCGAAGAGAGAATAATTTCAATTTTTAACCGAAAGTTAAGGAACTAAATACATATTTAACCATTAAAATAATGTGTTAACATGATTAAGAGTTAATCTAAACTTAAATATAGTTAGTTTGAAAATATAAGTTAGATCAACTCATCATTGTTATATACTACTTTATTTATTATGTAGTATACTAACACTTTTATATCTACTCAAACTATCATATATACTTAGTGAGTATGTTTTAATATATTTGAATGATAATCGAATGAATACTCTCAGCTTATCGTTATGTATTTATAGGTTTTTTATCCTTTAAATAAATGTTCAGGTCATAAAAAATATTCTATATATAAGATATAATCATTCGATTATAATCGACTGTTATCTAAGGGGTTTAAGGCCCATTTATTTTCTGCCTAAATTCTTAAGGGTTGCCCCAAAGTTGGTTGGGCCTAGGACTGGTCCAAAAAGGGGAACCATACCTTAGGTCTGCCCTAGCCTAATCTTTTCTCTTCACTCTACAAAAAACGTAGCTGTCACGCTCCCTATCTCCTCTAGAGTTTTGTTAGGGTTTGATCCTACGCCCCTTTCAAGCTAGCTAAATCTCATTCTCCCGTCACCTCTTGAGTCCGTTTTCGAAGTTGTTGGGTTCGTTGAGTCAGGTGTCGAAGTCGTTTGCTAAACCCTTTCTAGGTAAGGGAAGTTTGAGCTTATAGTTGCCGGTTATTTTTGTATGCTTCTAGGTCTGAAACATATGCATGATGTATGCTCATGGTTGATTGTGTGATAGTGGTGAAAGCATGATTCTTTTGGTGTGCGTTCTGTGTTTCCGCGAAGTGTACAGTGGTAGACACTGTTTTTTCCGCCCAAGCGAGCGTGTCTCGCCCAGGCGAGACTAACAGAGGCTCGCCCAGGCTTTTACGTGCAAACTGTCGCCCAGGCGACTGGATTTCATTTTGAGCGAGGCGTGATCTCGACCAGGTGAGGATGGAACCGAGAATCCGCAGGGACCGCTGTTCAAAGGCTCGAGTTCTCGCCTAGGCGAGAGGGTCTCTCGCTTGAGCGAGGCCTTCTATCCTAAGTGAGACTAGGGCAGGTTTTGGTGCTACGATGTGAATGACCCACTGATATGGTTGCTTGTTGTATGAATTGGGGAGCATGAGATATATGAATTGTTGTTTATGCATGATGTTGGTATTAAGGGAACTTTCTGATTGGTTGGCGAAACGCGTACAAAGTGTGAGTAGGACGTAATCCCATGGCTCTTGTAGGGAGAGCTTATGGTGGTGTCCCCTTAATGGACGTAATTCCATGGGCCTTTAAGGGGGAGTCCATGGTGGTGCCTCATCCATTGGACTTAATTCCACGAACCTTGAGGTGAGAGTTCATGGTGGTGCCTACACAACAGGACGTAATTCCACGAGGATAACGTGGTGGTGCCTCACGGCTATGACGTAATTCCACGAAGGTCACGTGGTGGTGCCTCTTGTAAGGGTGTAATTTCGCGAAGGCCTCATGGTGATGCCTCACTGCTAGGACATAATTCCACTGTTTTGTGGTGGTGCCTCATTATACGTATCCAGATTGTCTAGTTTTGGAGTTGTAATGGTTTGGTATCTCCTGTGTGGTTTTCCATTATTTATGCTTGACTATGTGATTGGACATTGTGTGTTATAATGTAATTATCTTGTGCTCTCGCTTACCCTTTCGCTTGTTTGTATGATTGTGTGTGGTTTTCCTCCCTTGCGATAATCATCAATTTTATTGATGTGAGCAGATGTGAGAACCCTTGACAATGGCAATGATAGTAGAGATGCAACAACTTAATGGTTATGGACAGGTATTGGGCCCACTGTGGGGCCCATTGCGGAAGGAGTTTCATTAGTTATGATGGTCTTGTTTGTACAAGGCCTAGTACTACTATTTTTACCTGTGTACTTTGTTTTGGGTCGTGTGGGGCCTCTTGTTATGTAAAGGGGCATGTTTGGTGTTCTATGTACCTTCATACCCCAAACTTTAAAGTCTCTGAATATTCATGTATGTGGTGTCTTATTAAATCTGAGGTTATCCGATTTTTGGGACGTTACAAGATATACATTTGTTAATCATACAAATTATGTAATTCATAAAATATATCAAATAAATATAACTATTTGTTTATATTTGAAATGATTTTTTTATTTTAACAATGGACTAACAAACTTTTTTTTAATAAAATTTGACAAAATTTACTTTTCAACACACACCAAACTTTTCACCTCACTATTAAGTTACATCAAACATTTCTTTTTTATATCCATTAAGATGACTACATGTGTATTGTTAAAAATTTGTTGAAAAAACTTTGTTAAAAAATAATTGCTCTTTAACAATAGACTGATGCATCAAGTTTTAATATTAAAAATCGGACTAAACCTCGGATGATCTTATTTCATTTATGTATAAATCTTTTCTACACAAAAGCTTTCTATACATATATAATTTTTTTTCTTTAATTGTAATCTTATCACTTTCGTGTAGAAATACTTTGATGAATCATAAATTGATTAGTGTAGTGAGTTGGAGTTATTAAATTCTCTTAATACAGTGTATTAATGGAGTTATTATTTCTGTTACAATATTTTTCTCTATAAAGAGCATGATAAATCATAGTAACTACAAATTATATATATATATATATATATATATATATATATATTTGACTAGATAAATTTTTTCTTCCTCTACGAAAGAATAGAAGTACCCATAAAATATATCAGTAATTACAATCAATGTTTTTTTTCATCTAAAATCAATATGAGAAACAGTTAAATAAAAAGGGATTCATTAAAATTATATTAAGAATAATTTCAGAATAATGGTATGAAATATTCATAAATTTAATATCAATAATTAAATTAAACAGTTTCATACGAATTAGTTAAAAATGTATTAAAATACAAATAGAAAACACGAAATCATTTGTTAAAAGTTAGTATATAATCGATGAAGGAATTATTATTTTCCTTTTATAAATTAAAGAAGACATACATACATATCCCCGTACACACCAAATCTGAAATACAAAACCAATAATAGTTTCTTTGCTATGAAAATTGGAGAGTTCTCTACTAAATTTTTATACTATTAAAAATACACTAATATTAATATATTAAAAAATATATTTTAAAGATACAATATAAAAACAATGAAATAAAAATCCAATAAATATTTCAAAACGAAAAAGGTAGAAACTTTCTATCATGGACATTTTTTGTACAAACTTATCTCTTGTCTTGTCTCTCATAATTTAGGGTTTAGACGAATATACGTGTGCCAAAATGTTCTTTTGTTCCCTCACTCATTCACTCACCGCAACATATTAAAGAAGAATAATGATTTCATAACAAAAAAAGCAGTGTGAATGAACGTAAACTTAATCTGATTTATTATTGCATTCTCAATTCCGTGATACTACCGAACTAAATAGCTGTCACTCACTTGTTAAAATTGAAAAAGTTTTCTAATAAAATAAAATAAAAACAATTTTTTAATAATTAAATAATGATTTTTTAACTTGAGGTGACATCTTTTGAGTGATTTTTTGTTTTTTTTCATTTTCTTATTATATTCCAAAATCATAGAGCTGTCAAAATAGATAACTCGACCCGACCCGGCTTGACCCACCAGATTGATCATTTAGTGAGTTAACCCAACTTGGTTTACTTATTAGCGAGCCAAACAAATTTGAACCTGACTCGGCCCATCATAGGTTGGTGGGTTAAACGGATTGGCTCACGGGTTCATTTAATTAAAAAAATACAAATTTTTAATTTATTTTCAGTCAAAACTAAATTCTAATTCTAATTAAAATTTAAATAAACTTTAATACAATCCAAATACAAACCAAAATCACAAAAATAAAAATTATTTATGTGTTAACTAAAGAAACAACCTAACATGACCCAAATGGAAAACCCAACCTAATAAAACTTAATTCGAATATTTGTGTGATCCTTTATTTGCGGGTTGGTGAGCCATAAAATTTGTAAAAAAAATTCAACCCAACCCGACCCAAACCTTTAGTGAGTCGGGTTGGCTCACGAGTTCCAATCCATTTTGACAACTCTACAAAATCAATTAGAAGATATTGTCTCAAATTATAAAAGAAAATTTCAAAATATCATCGAGTTCAAAATAAAAATAAGAAAGAAGTAGATCATTCAAGAAAAAAAAAATTGTTGTTGTTATGATTTCTTGGTTTCCTTTAGAACACGTACATTTCAAAAAAAAGTTAAAGAAGTGGAAGAAACAAGGTTCTTAGTTTTTGTATGAAATCAACAATCAACAACCACAAGCTTAAAAAAGTGAACAAGTAGGTGCAAATGTTTCTTCTTTCTTGTGAACTACTTTCACGTTAGTTCGTGAGTGCCACGTTGAGTTTCCAATGTATGTTGTGCGAACTGATCCATACGTAAATAGTTAGGAATAATAATGGGAAACATGATTTGTTGTTTGGTTGGTATTATGTGTTACTACGTACGAGAGCATGCACTGTGTTATGTTATGTTATAGATACCACGTGTCTTTGAAGACAACAAAAAATGAGACACTTTGCATCTTTGCATCGGATTCAATCCAAAGAAACAAACAAAGCCTTAAAATTTGTGGGATTTAGAGTTTGTGTGTTTGGCCACGTTTTCTATACCCTTGAGATTATGGTGGGAGATGTTGATGACAACTACTATTTTTCAATTATAATTACATTGAGAAAAATAAGTTTAAGATTTAATTAGTAATTTAGTTTTACATTTGTATTTTTACTTATTTTAGTTTTTTATATATTTTATTTAATTAAGTTTTTATTTACATAGCGAAATTGATGTTATTAACATTTGAAATTATTAGATGTCAAAATTTAAGTTGATTACATGTCAAAATTTATATTATTTTCGGGTTAAATATGTTTTTGTCTCTTAATTTAAGTGAATATTAAAATTAGTCCATTTTTAAAACTTTAGACCAATTTAGTTCTTGATCTTTAAAAACTTGGTGAATTTAGTCCTTTAAACCAATTTTTATTAAGTTTATTTAATGTTTTAACTGCATTTCTCAAATAAGGTTGAAATAAAAATAAGTTAAATTATGTAAACACTCAAATAATATCATGAAATGTATATGAAACGTCAAATAAACTTTAAAAAAATTAATTAAAATGATTAAATATACGTATTTTTAAAGTGTGGGGACTAAATTAGTTTAAAGTTTTGAAGAAAAACTATTTTCAATTTTCATGAAAGTTAAGACACCAAAAATATATTTAACCATTTTCTATATTAGAATCCTTTTGATTTGACACATAATTCCTTCCAAAATTTAGACATATATGAGATCCAAATATTGACACTTATATTTCCAAACAACATTAAAGTTAATTTAATAGAAGATACCATATTGAATTTTTTACTAAGATAATTTTTAAAAAAAATGTATTGAATACAAAAATATATAAGAATAAAAGCGAATTAAAAATTTAAATATAAGAACTAAATTATCAATTAAAATTATGAAAATATAAAAAGTTAACAATTTTATTATAACTAAAATAAAGCAGAATATTCGTGTTATGTGTATTTAAATTTTTTAGTGATGTTATTTATTATTTTCAGCTACGAATAATAGTGGTTAAACTTTTCTCAATCGTGGATAGTTTTGAGAAGGAATATTTAAGATCTTTCCCATCTGCCAGAGAATAGGGTTTGCCATTATTGAAACATTTGTATGACTGTTCTTATTCGGAGGACAACAACATTGATGCTTCGTGTATACTGAAGTATCTGGTTCCATTCACACATGTTCTCATGTTTTGAGAGAATTTGTTTAATATTTTTAGTATTAAATTCAATATTTAAAGTTTCATTTTTCAATACAAATGCTCATAATAACCACGTGAAAACTTTCAAAATTCTTAACAATATTAGAATTTAGCAATGATCCTTAATTATATTGTTTCCTTTTCCACGTTTCAAATACATTTTGACACGAACCCTAAAACCATTATATATACCACGTTTCACAAAGATTGTTTTATTTCACACACACACACACACAAATCTATAATACTACTCACGAGTTACCAATTCGATTCATACAATATAACAAGTGACATTGAAGTCAATAGTTTTAATATTAAACAATTGATGACAGTTTGGATAGAAGATGAATAGAGTTTAATAAAAAATTAAAATCAATATTTGAATTCAAGTTGAATTATTCAAAATTCTCGTGAAATAAGAGTTAACATAATTTTTAAATATAAAATTATAAAAGAGAATGGTTAAATATGTTCTTAATCTTTAAATTTTTATGTAACATTGCAATTAATTTATTCTCAAAATTTTAATATACTTTGATTTCCCAATTTAAAAAAAGTAAATATATTTTAATCTAATTATGTTATTATTTTATTATCAAATACATTCTTCAATTGACATTGATTTAGAAATATTGTGTTAACTTAAATGTTATAATAAATATTACTACGTACAAAAATTAAAAATAATTATATTAAAATACTTATTTACTCATTTTTTAAAATTTGAGAACAAAAATACATTAAAGTTTTATATAAAAACGAATTTCACCATAAATTAAGTATTAAAAACATATTTAATTAAAAAATAAAATAAAGTTAAAATCAAAATTTAACTTTTAGTTTTTGTGTTAAATTCAAACTTTCCTACTTTATGGAAGACTTAATTTTTGAATAAAAGTATCTGCATGAAATTAATCTGAAATAACTTCCACGTTGCTGTGAAGGAAATTGATCTGATTGATTAAGGTGGAGAAACTTGGAACAAGATAAAAAATAAAAAATATCTAATCATACATCATTTTCCATTGAAAAATAATCTACTGATTAAATTAAATTTAATAAAAGTGATGATGCAAAGAAACACTAGCAGAATCGTGTAGAAAAACAAGATGCATGTTGGGTCCCTTGTTTTGTCATCACCAGCTAATGGTAATAGAACCTCCAATATAGAAATTATGGGATTAAAAAATTGAAGACACAAAAAAGGTGGTAGAATCAGAATTTGCCATTAGTGTAGGCCAAAACATTTTATTATATGTTGATGAATAAGAAGTGACGAAGCAGATAATAATAATAATAATAAAAATTCAATGCATGAATATTGGATATATAACACAACAATCTAACACATGTTAATGATAATAATAGTATTAGTTAATCAAATGTATCTCTTCAGTTTTACGCAAAATTGTGGGGTACATGTTTCACGTGAAGCCGTTTAGTTCATCATATTCTGTTAGTTATTGTTCGAAATTCAAAATAAATACTTGAAATGATTTGAAATTATCATATTACATAACAATAAGTGAGATTAATAATATATAAATATAAAAATTCATACATTATTGAATTTTAAAGTTTTAAGTAGAAATAGATATAGTCTATTATTTCGTAAAGGTTAATATGATGTTAAATCTTCTTATAAGGTGATATTAGAACAGGGATATAAGATCGGTTGAAGTGAAACTGATTTAATTTAAAATGTGGTGGCAATTTTGTAAATATCGGAAAGTATTTTAAATCGGTTATAAGAAGAACTGATCTAATATATACATATTAGATCAATTATATAAAGAATCGATTAGATCAGTTAACAAAACAACCGATCTAATATGTTTTTTGCACTACAAATCGTGAAAACATCTTTTTCATTTTTCAAACTTTGTCTTCTCTTGTGCCTCCTTTGATATTCTCTCTTGTGCGCTTCTTATTCTCTTCCAAGCGTCATTGACCATCGTCGTCGTGCCCTACCATTGTCGCATCGTGCTTCAACAAGCTTCTTCTTCTCTTCCATGCCACTCTTCAACAAGTTAGTGTTTTTTTCCCTCATTTTCTCATGTCTAGGGTTTTTGTTTGTGGAGAAAGCTCTTTTTGTAGTTGTCTTTCTCAGTGTTTGGTGTTTTCCCATCTTCTTTGCAAATGAAGCAAATTTGTGATGTCGCTGCTTTACCGAATGTGTATCTTTCGTCTCCATGGTGTTTCGTGAAGTCCCTTAGTCATGTTTGCGGTTGGGTGCAGTGTTCTCTATGGTGGTTCGTTGGTGCTAGTATGTGGTGGTTTGTTGGTGGTTAGTTTTCTCCTTTGCCCCTCTGCATGGTTATTTTCGAAAATGTTTTTTTTTTCTTTTCAGTAAAAAGATATTAGATCAGTTGTTTCAGAATTGATCTAATATGTCTTTGACATATTACATCGGTGTATATAAGATTGGAACTTATTAAAAACAACACTTTATTAAAAACAATGAAATATTAAGTACATGTACATAAATTATACATTAAATTTTATATAATTGGTTAAATTTTAAAAGAAAATCTAAAACCAATTAATAAAGAAAATGTGCTAGCTTAAAAGCTCTATTAAAAGACAATACAAATTTATTTCTTGATACGCTTTGTGAAGTATAAGGTGAGGGTTTTGGTAAAAAAAAAACAAAAAAATATTTTCATATTTTTTTTATAAATAAGAGAAAAAAGGAATAAGAAAAGAAACAAATTTATTTACATGTTAACATTAATTTATATATAAGTTAGAAAAAATTAGATAAACTATATATCTAATTTCTAAAAATTAGTTGATACGTGAATTCATTTTATTTGATAACAAAGTTTATTTTATTTGATTCAAAAAATAGTTACGGAGCTTTTTTTAAATAGACTCATAATACGAAGGTATTGACATAATCCAATGACTTTAATCACATGCAAAACAAAAAAAAAAAGTTATTTTAGTACTATTCCATAAGTTTTACGGAGTAAATATAAAAAATAAAATAAAAACAAAAGGCTAATGTTATACAATATTTACTCTTAAAACGTAGTCATTTTTTACCAGTTTGTTGTTTACTGCAAGTGACTTTCAACTTTCAAAGAAAAACTATCCATTCTAAAAGCAGATATTGTTTTCGAAATTATATTTGCATTTTTTTAAAGCTGAATTTTCACTTTCTTCTACTAGTCGTTGTTGCTCTGACAATAATAACATATAAAAGTGGATTTTATTTATTTTTAAATAATGAATGGTCACAAATATTAAAATAAAAATTGTGGAAAGGAACAATTTTTGGAGGGACATACGAAGTTTGAATTTTGACCTCACATTTATAAAGCACTAACGAAAAGACCTCTCAGTCCCATTTTTATAAATAAAATACTCATTAATTACTTTTCATACTCTCATTGCATATTTTTGTTAAATTCATGGATAAAACGAAATAAATATATTTATTATTTTTTGTAAAAAAATTATGATATTATATTTTTAATGTTTGCAAAAAACGTTAAACGACTTATATATATATATATATATATATATATATATATATATATATATATATATATATATATATATAAGATAATCATTTAATTAGGAATTAAGTTAATATTTTTCAAATAAAATTATGTTAAGTATTATTGTAAACTTTAATATCTGAGCTATATAATCATTCTTTTAACCATTCTTTCAATTTGCAAAATAAAGCTATTATTCCAACTATTCAAAAGAAAAGAAAAACAATAATTACTTTGTTTTTTTCCAAAATAATAACGGATTGTTTACAAAATATTTATTTATTTTATGTTAACTTAAGAAAACGAAAACTATATCTTTTAGATTAATTTGGGAAGTCAATAGAAGAGTATTTGATTTAAATTATCATTAGTTGAGCAAATATTGATAATATATTTGAACATCAAATAAATATCATTAATATGTTAAGAGGAACTCCAAAAGTAGTAACATAGCAAGAGATTTAATAAAACAAAGTATGCTAAAAAAAATCATAATCTTTGTTTGGATAAGTAATTTTATGACAAAAAAAAATTAAATATATAAAATTTAAATTGATTTACTTTTTAAATGTTTCTTTAATTAAGATAATCCAAATTTATTATTTTTTTAATAAATGATTCAAATTAATATTAATATTAAATTATTTAATCAAACAATTGTTAATAATTCAAAGTATTATAATACCAAATAATTTTTTAAAATTTATATCCAAACAACTTATTTTGTTGTAATCTATTTTAATGTATTTATCAAAATAAATTATCTTTTAAAATTATTTTTCTAAAGAGATTAAAGATCTTACTGTAAGACATATAAAATTCTTTCGGATATAGTTTAGTTAGAGTTTGTTTTCTTTACCAATATATATTCATACTTTTTTAAATTTAAATTAAGTATATAACTATCACAGTATATAATTATCACAGTTCATTAAATATAGTTGTAATCAATTTTTCATATAATTATAATTAACTTTTTATTTGATTAATTTTTAAGAATTATTCTAACTGTCATTAATTTACATATTTTTGTAAATGTTAAAAATTATATTTTTCTTTTAATTTTTTTTAAATCTTATTAAATCACATGTCTTTCCTAGAAGATCAAAGATTGATTTATTTTTCTATTCCTTTTTAATTTAATCTAAAAACAAGATTAAAAAAAAAAGTCCTTTCTCCATCCTCTAAAATCTCACTTTTATTTTTATTTTCATCTTAATACTTATTTTCTGAATTGATTATCTCTTTCAATTTATTTTTATCATATTTAATCTCGAAGTAATTTTCCGCAATTTTTCAAAAGACATCATGGATTAAAAATATTTCATCACATTCTAAATAGTTTATCATAAATCTAAAATACAGTTTATCTATTAAAAATATTCACTTAGCATTAGCTTAAATTTCTATCATTGTATAATCTATATATGATAAAGGTATTAATCATTATAAATTTTATCTATATACAGGTAAATATAGATTCTAAAATCTAATATTGATTAATTCAAAACAGAAAAAAAAAAGAAATTGACAAAATTAACCTTTTCTAAATAGAACTATGCCCAGAATATTCTCGCGCAATGCATTTTACGTGGATTTCACAGTCAGTGCATCCAATTCCTTCTCGAATATTCCCTTTATTCCCGTGTTTTCCTCTCAGGCCCAATCAATCTACACCCTCCGATCCATTCGCTATCTATACAATTTCATCTAACGGTCCACATCGAATTCTAAATGTGACGCACCGAAAGATTTTATGTGAGGTAAATAAAAACGGCAATATTTGAGTTCTTAATTTTCAGCCTCCATATTTGCTACCACGAAGTATCCCAATAATATTCCTTCGGAATCAAAGATTCCTTTTTTTCTTCTTCTTTTCACTCTATAAATACCCTTTTTCTCTTCCCAATCAAAACCAAGCCAAGAACCACTGATCTTGAGAGCAATTCATACACACCCAAAAGAGCCTTATTTTTGAAAAAAAAAAGGTTTTTTTATTTTTCTTTCCCATTCCCAGAACAGAGATTATGTCTGGAATCGTGGTTGTTTTCGACTTTGACAAGACCATTGTCGATGTCGACAGCGACAACTGGGTCATCGACGAATTGGGTTTCACCGATTTGTTCAACCAGCTTCTTCCCACCATGCCTTGGAACACTCTCATGGTAAGCCCTTTTGTTCTCACATTTTGTTTCATTAAGTTTCAGACGTTTTCAGATTTGCGTGTTTATACTCTGTTTTGGTTTGGTTTTTAAAGGACACAATGATGATGGAGCTTCATTCAAAGGGTAAAACCATTAACGACATTGAAGAGGTTCTGCAGAAGATTCCCTTGCACCCAAGAGTGATACCTGCGATTAAAGCAGCTCATGATTCAGGGTACGTAACTATGCATCTCTTATACAGAAATATGTTAATGTTCTTCTTATTTATATGATTTGTGGATTAACTTTGCTGTGACATTGGTTTTTTTCAGATGTGATTTGAGGATTGTGAGTGATGCAAACACGTTTTTCATTGAGACTATTTTGAAGCATTTGGGAATCAGAGAGTATTTCTCAGAAATCAATACGAACCCCGGGTATGTGAACGAAGAAGGAAGGTTAAGGATTCTGCCTTACCATGACTTCAACAAAGCTTCCCATGGCTGCAGTTTGTGCCCTCCAAACATGTGCAAGGTAAATACAGAAAACTTGTTTTTCTACGATGAAATATTTGTTTTTCTCAGCCACCCCACCTGTTTGATTTTTTGTCAAAATCACGCTGAAAATTGAAACTTTCGTTTTTCCTTAAATGTTTATATCAGTTGGCAACAGTTCACGTTTTTGGATATTGTTTTCAAGTTGATCTCAACTGGCTATAGCTTATGGGACAGTATTGTTTCTATTTTTAATCATAAAAAGATGGCTGCTAACGTGACTCAATGTGTTCATGAGTCATGAACTGATCCTATAACACTGGAATGAATGTGTCTCCTCATTTCTTGTCCTTAAAGAATTCCAAAATTTTTCTCTGATATATCATATATAAAATAATGAATAATTTTGACCTAGGTCCCACCAATGAATAAAAAACTATGTAATGTTGTGTTGAAGGGATTGAAAAATGTTATTTTATCTGAATGATTGCAGGGTTTAGTGATAGAGAGGATCCAAGATTCAATATCAGAAGAGAATAAGAGGTTCATCTATCTTGGAGATGGCGTTGGAGACTATTGCCCAAGTTTGAGGCTGAAAGAGAAGGACTTTATGATGCCAAGGAAGAACTTTCCGGTGTGGGACTTGATATGCAAAGACCCTTCACTTGTTAAGGCTGAGATTCATGGGTGGAGTGATGGAGAAGAACTTGAGCAAGTTTTGGTGTACTTGATCAACAAAATATCAACGGACCAGAATTCTCCCTTCATTTCCTCTGATTGCAAGCTTCAGACTCTGTCAGTTTCTGCTATGGAGGCTTTGCCCAAAGTTCTACCAGTTCGGCCATAGACAGTTCTTAGTTTTAGTGTTTGAGAAAAATGTATCATAATAACTTTAAGGTTTTTTGTTTTTTCGTTTTTCCTTTGATTAACCTTCACCAAAAACTACACTAAAAAGTTGTTAATGTTGGAACTGGTCTAAGTGTGGACCACAATAATTTCTGTCAAATACCAATACCTGTTTTCTGAAACATCTTTGGGATTTTTTTTATGCTCTGAACATTGTTTTACCTTCTTTGACTAGAATCATGATTGACCAGAAATCTTTGGTTTTTTTCTGTTTGGAGATTCATAAAGGATGCTTAATTAATTATTAACCTCAGGTTTGGGTGTTTACTTGTTAAGTATTGGGTTAAATATAAGTTTAGGTTCCAAACTTTGTAGTCAAATTCCTGTGTTCTTAAACTTTTGATATAATTTCATCTTTAAATTTTAAAAATAAATAAATAAATAAATATAGACTTTCTATCTAATTGTGTTAAGATTTTGTTTATATTTCACATATAAAAATAATGTCCTTCAATTAAAACAATTATATTAGTTATTTTTAAAGTTTGAAAATAAAAATGTGTCGCATGATTCCTAAATTTTTTTAACGAAAAATATCTGTTAAAATTTATTTATAATTTAAATACTATTTTTGTAAATAGCAACAAAATAAAATTAAATAACTATGTCGTTAATTGAAATATTTATCTTTTAATAAATACAAAATAATTTTTTACTTTTGATTTTTTTTTTAAATATTGCTTAGATTTTTTAATTTTTTATTTTAACTGCAAATAAATTATATTATTTTTCTATTTTTAAATGAATTATATATAAATAATTTAATAAAAACCTTTTTTTTCCTATAAGATTTTAAGGAAAAACATTTGTTGAAACTTATTTATAAATATTTTTAATAAATAGCTTCAAGATAAAATCAAATATCTTTCGTTATATAAAAATAAATTTAATAATTTTTTAATTGACTATTTTATCTTTTAATAAATACAAAATATTTTATTAATTGAATATTGTTTCTATATTAAAATAATTAAATAACGTTTTTAAAATAATGGTTAGATAATTTTAACATTATTTTTATAACGCTATATATATATATATATATATATATTTTTATTAATTATTCATAAATAATAATAAAATAATAAAAATTATATGGATTGTATGTAGTAAGAATTTGTTAGTAAGAACACGTGTTTTATGTAACATTTAATTTGGAGTTACAATACCTCTGCTAAACATTTCACATTTATATTTATAGATAATTTCTATATGAAATATATTTACAATTTTCACGAATTAAAATTTTTTAAATATTTTTTTAATAAAACATATTTTTCAAAGAAATGTAAATTATAAATACTACATAAAGTCTTTACTAAAAAAAAAAATCACTTTCAACTTTCTTACAAAGTTAACTTATTTAAGAACTAGAAGCAAAAAATCTAGTACATTTTTCAAATAATTCCTATCCAATAATGTACATGATCATTTAATGATATGCATTTATCATAACAACACAACAATAAGCATACATATATGTTTTAAAAAAAACTTTTCAACTCATCATACCTTAACTTAAATTCATCCACACAATAAATATCAATAACACATCAAAATAATTAATTTCTATTTAAGGTCTTTATTCGAACACATTCTAATAATCACTCACATAAATATTTATTTTCAATCTTATACAAACAAATTTTCTCCACATACAAAACACATCATTTATCCGAATAAAAAAGTTGACTCATAATATAATCAAATTTTTAAATGAATTAACAAATAGATGATAATTTTAAAAAGGATAAAAAGAAAGATAAAATAAATATCTTTAAAGTAGTTTTTATAAAGTAAAAATCCATTAATCAATTTTCTATTTATATTAGTTTTAATGATATCATCTCCCTACTCTTACTCTTAATATTTTTTAGATTATTATTATATTTTAACTAGTATATATATATATATATATATATATATATATATATATATATATATATATATATATATATATATTATGAAAGTTCAATTTCAAAATAAATAGTTTTTTTCCCCTTTTAACTTTACAATTAATGTTTTGCTTCAAACTTCAGTCAAGGATTAATATCATGACACCTTTCTCCTTTCTCTCTTTGTTTTCTTTCTATTGATTTATTGAATTTTCATTGGAGTCTTCATTTTCCTATTTTAACTATCCTTCTTCAAGAATCAACGGTGGTCAAAAGAGGCGATTTGTGGCACACGTAATGGAGTTTGTTTATACATTTATCTACAGTTCACGAATAATGTTTGTGAAATTATAAATTATTTTAGATAATTTTATAAACTATTTTTTTAGAAAAAATAATTTTATAAGAGGTAAATAAATTAACACAGTTTTATTTTTTTAATAAAGTAATTACTATGTCTTTTTTACTAATCATGTTGTTAGTCCAAATTAAATATGGACTAAAAACAATTACAATTCTACAGAAGCTCACAATAGACATTTAATGAACCCATACATTTTACTACTTTATTTAATATAGTATTTATGACATGACAATAAATCAAATCTTAATGAAATAAATTTACATTGGGTTTCTGGAATAGATTATACCCAGAATATTCTTATGAACTGCACCTGTAAAACTTGTTGGTGGAGTAGCGCCTCTCATAGAGTTACGTAAAATGCATCAATACCCTAAGAGAATATTCCCTTATTCCCACGTTTATTCTCAATCTCTACCCTCGGATCTTTTGACCCACCTAATATTCGTCCGAATCAACGGCTTATATTGAATTTGAAATGCCACCACTAGAAATTTCTCTTATGCTAAAACGATCCGTTTGAAATTTGCGTGGTCACCTTCTTCTCTTCCAGGAACCATCAATATGCAACGTAATATTCCTTTGGAATCAAAGATTCCCGATTTTGGGATTTTAGGGTTTAGCCTTAACCCACATTCACTACAAATACCCTCTTTCGTTCTCTTTCTAAGTGCAACCGAAGCCAAGAACAGATCTTGAGAGCACTGCGAGATACCCAGAGTGAGCCTTGTTATTGAGAGGAAGATTTCTTCTTCTGGGCCATTCAGATTTTCTCCATTCCCCAGAACAAACATGTCTGAAATTGTGGTTGTTTTCGACTTTGACAAGACCATTGTGGATGTCGACAGCGACAACTGGGTCATCGACGAGTTGGGTTTCACAGATTTGTTCAACCAACTCATCCCCACAATGCCTTGGAACACTGTCATGGTAAGCCTTTGGTGTCTCGTGTTCACTTCTTTTTCATGATGAACAGAGTTTACATGCCTTTTGCTAAGTATTTTTTTGTCAAGAAAGTTTCATTTTCCAACTTTGGTTAAAAAGATTTGCATAAAGATTAACATACATTATCCTTTAATGCGTAAATTCGACCAATAACAGTTAAATATTCCGTGTATAGGACAAGATGATGATGGAGCTTCACTCACATGGTAAAACCATTAAGGACATTGAAGAGGTTCTGCATAAGATTCCCCTGCACCCCAGGGTAATACCCGCTGTTAAAGCAGCTCATGCTTCAGGGTGAGTAATAGTAACTATGCATGTATTTTCCCAAGACCAAATTCTGTTTCCCGTTTTTATTTTTATGTGATTTTTGTGGATTAAATTTATGGTGGCATTTGTTTTTTCAGGTGTGATTTGAGGATTGTGAGTGATGCAAACTTGTTTTTCATTGAGTCAATTTTGAAGCACTTAGGAATAAGGGAATATTTCTCAGAGATCAATACTAACCCCAGTTATGTGAATGAAGAAGGAAGGTTAAGGATTCTACCTTACCACGATTTCAACAAAGCTTCTCATGGCTGCAGTTTGTGTCCTCCAAACATGTGTAAGGTAAATATAAATGTCATTTTTCATCCACTACCTTATTTTTCTTTGCTAAAAGATGACTTTTATTTTTTAAATAATGTGGACCCGTAATCAAAATCATGGTGAGAATTGAAATTTTACTGAGTTTGAAAAACCTTGTTTAAAAACTCAAAACTGCTACTTGTTTGAACAGTTGACAACTATACACATTTGCAGATATTGTTTTCAAGTTTGATGTTGACTGGCTCTAGTTTCTGGGAAAGTATTATTTTCTGTTTTTAATCATGTTGATAAGTGCTAACTAGGGAGTGCTGTCTCCTGATTTCTTGGCCTTAAAGAAATACCAAAAATTTTCTTAATCAACCAACCATGCCATTCTGTTTTTCTCTCTGGTATGAGCCCACAGGATTTGATTGAAATACAAAATAAGGATTAGTTTTGACCAAGGCCCCACCAATAGTGCCAAATAAATAAAAAATTATGAAATGTTTGGTTGAAGCTTCTTATACCTATTGAGAAGGTTCTAGTATGAATGATTGAAAAATGTTATGTTATCTGAATGATTGCAGGGTTTAGTGATAGAGAGAATCCAAGATTCAATATCAGAGGAGAATAAGAGGTTCATCTATCTTGGAGATGGTGTTGGAGACTATTGCCCAAGTTTGAGGCTGAAAGAGAAGGACTTTATGATGCCAAGGAAGAACTTTCCGGTGTGGGATTTGATATGCAAAGACCCTTCACTTGTTAAGGCTGAGATTCATGGGTGGAGTGATGGAGAAGAACTTGAACAAGTTTTGCTGCAATTGATCAATAAAGTATCAATGGAGCAAAGTTCTCTCTTCATTTCCTCTGATTGCAAGCTTCAGACTCTGTCAGTCTCTGCTCATGAGGCTTTGCCAAAAGTTCTACCAGTTCGACCATAGTTTCATGGTTTAGTAACTTCCATAATGTATCATAATTCGATTTTGATTATTAACAACCTTAATTAAACCTTCACTGAAGTTTCCTAATGTTGGAAATGGTCCTAGATGGACACCTATCAAATACAAACATTGGTTTGCTCATCTTCTTGCATATTGCGTATTAATGTTTGGCAGAGGACAAAAGTAAAAAAATGAGTAGAGAATCGATAGAGAATTTGTACTCTGTTTTATTTTGATGGGCTAGGCACCGTTTTTCATGGAAAATATTTTACTACAATCAACATATTTTAGTCTTTTACCAATTAATATGCAAAAGAGACAAGTTTTAATTTGTCTTGGAGTGAAGTCTTTCTTAAAATGCTAAATGAAATATTAATGTGACCACTCTTTGAACTGTCACAAAACTGCAACTTTAGATACATGTTTACTATGAATTCAAATTTGTCAGAAAAGTGTTTCATTATCATGTCACTTTGGTATTAAGTGGAGCCATTGCTTCAGAAAAATTCACCATATTTTCAAATCAGGTGGTAAATTTTTTAAAATAAAATGTCTGTTAACAATTTCTACAAGATTGTATAATCTTAAGATAAAAATATAATTAAGTCTATTGATGATAGACATCAGCTTTTTCTTTAACTTATTTTTCATCTCATTATTTTAATCTTTATTTCATTCCCATCACTTTACTTAAGTTTCATTTATTTTAATGTTCAAATATCACTTAAAAGAAAGATAAATGATAAATGAAAATTAAACATGCATTAGTGTTGTTATTGAAAAGTCATAAATTTAACTAACAAATATGCTAAAGGTATGTTTTATAAACCAAAAGATGCTACAAATAGGATGAACATGCATAAAATTTTAAGGCTATTGCTTTTTGCACTCCCACAATTACTAACGGCACCCAATAATAATAGAAAAAGCCTCAAACACCCTTATCTACACCATTACCGTTGGCACTTCCATCATCACCGTTGCTGCATAGGAATAAAAAAAAGAAAAAATGCATAAAAAAAATTCATTCTGTAAAACTTTGAAGAATGCATTTTTTTATTTTGAAAAGCTTTTTTCAAAACAATATCGTGGAGACGTTTCATAAATTCATTCCAAAAACATTATATACATTCTTGTAATTTTATTTCGAAAATCCTATTATAAAAAACTTATTTCAGAAATTTTATTTTGAAAATTCTGTTCTGAAAAACTTATTCCAAAATGTATTTAGTGCATTTTAGAAATTTTATTTTCAAATTTCATTCTGAAAATTTTGGAAAAGTTTTTTCCATAAAGTTTTTGAAACATATAATCCAGAAATCACTTCCACATATATGAAAATGGTCATTTTGAAAATTGTGGGATCCACAAAGAAATTGTGGAGGTGTAAGAAATAAAAGTCAATTTTAAAAATAAAAGGACAAAGCACAACATATAAAACCTGAGAATAGTAAAACCAAGATTATAACCTGTGTCTTTACCCAAAAATGGATGACACTAGTTTAATTAATTCAAGAAACACAATCTAAACATCAATTTGTGGTTTCATAGAATGATTATAATCGATGAAGTTAGTTGGTATCTATAATGCACCGATACTTCAATTTGTTTCACGTATTTCTGTTCGATAAATAATCGTATCCAATATTTTAGTATATTTTACCTTTTATCGATACTTATCAATTAAGTATCTAATATATAAACTAATAATATTTATATGATGACAATAATTTATAAATTTTTATGTTAAAAATATTTAATATATTTGATTTTTTATTTGGATTCACACAAAAATAATCATATACCTCTCTCATGATTTAAAACAAATTTGTATATTTTTCAATATCTATATATATCACATATTCTATAATTTTCAAAATTAACGAATTGAAGTATCAGATACATGTCACGTCTGATACATGTGTATGTGCATTATAGGTTGGTACTAACATATCTATGTCATGCACCATTATCTTCTCTAAATTACTTGCCCCAACAAAAGAAAATGTGAAAAAGTGTAGAGAAAGTGACTGCAATAATATCTTATCTAACAATAATGCCTCTATTATCATGCTTTCGTGCAACCTCTAACCTTCTTTCCCTATAAATACCCTCTCACTCACTGCATGACCTCACAGTATATCTCAAACATTTGTTCTGCTGCACTTAAAATGGCTGAGATTATGGTCATTTTTGACTTTGACTCAACAATCATTGAGTGTGACAGTGATAATTGGGTGCTTGATGACACTGCTTTAACTGAAAAATTCTACCAGCTTCTTCCTACCATCCCTTGGAACCCTCTCATGGTTACTTTTTTTTTTTTTTTTTTTCAATTAGTATAAAATTTTCAATATTTTTTCTTTTCATGCTTGGGTTATACTTTTGTTTTTCCTGAATCTTGCAGGATAGAATGATGAAAGAGCTTCATTCACAAGGAAAAACCATTGAAGACATTGTTGAAATTCTGAAGAGGACACCAATGCATCCTTGCATTGTTCCTGCTATTGAGGCAGCTTATTCCCTTGGGTAAAATGAGACAGTGTTTTGCTTTTACTTTCAATTACAAAACCATTATCTCGATTCTCTGATAGATTTGTTTTGTGATATTTCTCTAGTGTACCTTCGTCTTCAAGATACACCGATGAACACTGATTTTGATATTTTAAAATATATTAAAAATATTTTTTAAAGTATAAACATCGGTATATGTATTGTTAATGTTCAACAGAAGACAACATCAGATAGTCAGTAGAGAATCTGGACTCTGTCATAACTAATGCCTATGGAATTGGATTCAGGTGTGATCTGAAGATTGTGAGTGATGCAAATAGTTTCTTTATTGAGACAATTCTGCAGCATCATGGAGTGTGGAACTGTTTCTCAGAGATGATTTGCAACCCCAGCCATGTGAAGGAAGGGAGCCTCAACATTTGTCCATACCATGATTATCTAAAATCTTGCCATGGATGCAATCTTTGTCCTCCAAACATGTGCAAGGCAATTGCCTTATTTCTGAACATCTATTTACTTATGGCCATGCAATTAACTCTCACATTCATTCTACTGATTTATAGTTTATTTCTCACATTCAGTATTTGGATAATGAATAATAATAACACAGACATCATTGGAGGGAGTTTTGGTCAATTCCACCTTTGATAATATTATATCAACATAATCTTAGCACTTTGTGATTATTGACCTTACTTACATCATCCACTTTTTTGGTCTCTGTCATGCATGTCACAGTCCAGGGAACCAGACAAAGTTTGACAAAACCAGGTCTCATAAAAATTTTCAGCAGAAAATAAGACAACTCCTGAAAAGTTCTCAAATATTTTAAAGAAAATGTCAATTTAATCCATCAAGGATTACATTATCAATCTTTAATAATAGTCTTTAAACCAACAAGATTATCTAGCTGTGATTAGTCCATGATGGTTTGATTTTTAATACTTAAAGAATTAGTTACAAAAACTTGTTTACTTTAAGATTATGCAGAACATAGAGTAATACCTTATGAATGAAACTTATTTATCATTGTACTGTAAATACTTCATTTGTTTGAAGTTGTTTTTTTTTCCTGAAAAGTTGTGAAATGACACATGCAGGGATTGGTGATAGAAAGGATCCAAAATTCCATGGCAGAAGCAGGAAAGAAGAAAGTGATCTATATTGGAGATGGAAATGGAGATTTTTGCCCAAGTCTGAAGCTAAAAGAAAGTGACTTTTTGATGCCAAGAACAGGTTTTCCACTGTGTGATTTAGTTTCCAAAAATTCCAATCAGATAAAAGCAGAAGTGCATGGCTGGAGAGATGGGAAAGAGCTTCAACATGTTCTACTCAATCTCATCAACAAAGCTATTGAAGAAGGAAACAACACCATTAACAATAATACTCTTCAAACAATCTCACTTGATTGCAAGTTGCTGCAACCTCCAATTCCAATTGACACTCATCAACCTCTGCCAAAAGCTCTCTCAGTTCCTCAGTAACTGATCACAGCTAAAATATGCACCAATGATACTATGAAGTTGGATTCTCTACTGTGTTTTTTCTGTACCGGTCCTCTGTTGTGTTTTTAAAATACATTGATGGACACTTATTTCAATGTTTTAAAATATATTAAAAAGTTTTTTAAAGTATCAACATCAGTGTGTTCTAAAGACACAACAGAGGACAGCACCAGAAAAACTAGTAGAAAATCTAGACTCACATAATATCTATGAAAATTAGTGTGTCTCAGACCACTTAGTTGTTACTGAAGTGTTAATTTGTTAGTAGAGGTGTCATGGTGTTTTAGAATTCAAGCTCTGAAAAAAAATAATAAAAATGAGAGCCTATAAACCATTATAGGGTGTTGTCGAGTTCTGCATTATTTTCAGTAATGTTGTTGCATTCTGAGGCAATGTATGAGATGGTGTTTTGGTCCTTGACCATGATAAACTATATTTTATTGAATAAAAGTATAAAGGGCAAAAGTAGTTATTGTGGTGCATGACTATTGTCAAATAACCTTTTCAGTATTCAATAAAAGCTTGAATTATTAGCTTAAAAGTTAAGAATTTGACCTTTGCCTTTAAACCAGATATTTTTCTTGCAGCATAGATGAAAAACCTCATTGGTTCATGTTAAAGTACGTGTTGTTGACTGTCTTCTTGTCCTAGAATGAGAATTCTTCAAATGTATTTATAGAAAGGAAATTCAGTAGTTGAAAGAGATTTATGTTGGAAGTTCCATATTGACTAGAAATAATATGATTTTATAGTATATAACTGGGTATAATCCTCATCTTACAAATTAATTTTGTAAGGTTGAATTATACTTAAAATTCACTTTTTAACATGATATGAGTTACAGCTATCCTAACATCCTATTTTGTAATTTAATTTTATAAAATTGAGTTCACTTAAATTTCATTTGTTAATATTGTTGGATTTATGTATATATATTTTCTCATATATGATTATAGTCATTGAGGGCTTGTGGTTTCATGTGGTTATATGACATTAGTTTTACACATATAAAATCTTTGACACTACTTTTACACAAAAAACTTACAAATGGTGTTATAGATCTTTATTTTTATAATATTTAACTTTGTCTTTTTTAATCTAACGTGAGACTTTGACTAATACTTAAACTATTCCCGACAAATATTATTAACATGCATATGGAGATGACACTTATAGCCATCATCACGTTGGTGATTCTGTTCACGGCAGACAGCATATATTTTTTTTTCATATTAAACCTTTTCTCAAAATATATAGGTTTAGAAATTGTATTATGTTGTTTATTGTCTACCAAATAAAGCACACACATGATTAAAATTTGTTCTATCACTTAAAAGATTTGTTTTGAGTTGTTCTTCTCGTGGTTTACTTTAGTATGAATTGAACGCATTATTAGACGTGGAAAAACACTTAGTATCCTTTTGCTCTTTGGGTTTTCAAAATCATTTATAAAAGTAAAAGAACAGGAAAAAAGGTGCATAAAAAACATGTATTATAGAAAATTGAAAGTAGAAAAAAAAAACTAACAAATGTTTTTTTTAGAAAATGGAAAAGATATATTAATTTTGAAAACAATTTAAAAGAAATATACTGATAAAATAAGTTGTGCTACTGAAAAATAGTCTTCCAAAAATTGAAAACAAAAAGTACAAGCACACCACTTATGTTTAAAATATGGAATGAGATGCTTAATTAACAAATAACTTTCTCCACATTAAAACAAATGGTTAGAAATAACTTAAAGTAATATGGCCAAACTATTATATATCTAGGTACAAACTCTATCTTAAAATTAAGTTAGACATAAATCCAATTATTAAAATAATATTAGTAGTTTATCATAGTTAAGTTTATTTGTTACTCATAATTGATCACTTTTATATATATATATATATATATATATATATATATATATATATATATATATATTCACGAATATAAAAAATTCACAAATTAGAAATATAATCAAATTATCTATATCTATATACAAGAGGATTCACCCTTTTTTTATATAATTCTTCTTTTGTGTATATATTTTATAATTCTAATTTTATTTTTATAATATTATTAACTCACTTTTTAATAGTAACCACTAGATTAAATTTAAAAAAAAAAAATTATCACAAATTTCATTTTCTTTTCTCTAATTTTTTCATCATATTTGTAGTTTTTACACTAATATTAAGACACTTTCTATTATTATTTCAATTTTTTTAAAATTTAAAAAATATGAACACATATATCCAAAACACCTTATGTGTTACATTTTCGTAATAATATATAAATAGGATATAAATTTCACCTTAGATGATGTTGTTTTATGATATTGAATTAGATATAAACCCAAATGTAAAGAAAAATCTTAATTTCTTTTTCTTTATTTTGAACGGCCTTAAAGTAGATTTCACAACAGTTTAAATTTTATTGTGTGAAGGATAAATTGAAAATGGATATATATGGTAAGCAGAAGAGCACCACAAATTGGGCAATTATAGGACATAAAATGAGACAACATACCGATAGATGATTGTGGTCAATGCCTAACATAAAATCCAATCTCAATCTTCTTTTCTCTGTGCACCATGGCTTTTCCATCATCATTGTTAATTTGTCATCTTCTTTGCTTTCTCAGAAATGGCTGAATTTGTTTAGTCAGTTCTTCATAGCACACGCAAGTGAATCAAAGGAAAAAAAAAAGGCTATAGAGATGCTCCTGTGTATATGTTTTTCCTTCTTTGAGTAGTGTCTCTAACATATCATGCGCACTAAACAACCTTTAGCTTGCTTTATATCCCCATTAATTAGGGAATGCACACAAGTTGGATATCACTTGAGAAAAAGATAAAGCATGAAAGCATGAAAACACTGTAACCATAAACATAGATTATCAACCAAATAATAGATAACACTAGCAAGTAGCAACTTATATACTGCATTCTTTTTCGTCATCATCGTTTGTGTCCAAGTCTTTTTGCTAACCCTTTTTTTTTTTGACAAACAATGCACTTGTATATGTATAACTTTATTATGTTTTGAAGTATTATAATTTTTTATAACGGGAAAACAAAGGGTGTGATGAAAAAAATGTACTAAAACCATTCTCTTCAATGCTGGAACTCCTTCCGTAGAAGTAATGTGTTCTGTCTTTTGACTCTTTGAAAACTTTAGGTAAGTTGTGTTGTGAGAAATACATGTAGCATGCATGCAATCATGCTGCGTTCAGTTTAGATATCCACTATGAGTGTTAGGTACAACAACTTCTATGGAATTTATTTGGGTTTAAGAGATTATAATTTCTTCAATAATTTCTGTACTTGACTTACCCGAAATATTTGGAATCGAATCGGTAACAAAATCATTTCCCTTATTTCAACAACTCGGATATGATTAAGCAACACAATTAATAATCAATCATATTAAAAAAAAACTATAAATACAGTTTACTACTGCAAAAATACTCAATTAACACATCGAAAAAATTCCAGCAAAATAGATCCCTCTTTAATCTACATCAACAACTGGAGCTTACACTTAATTAAACTTTTTAACTAAATATATCTTTAAATTAAACAGCTTCTTGTTGAACTTGTTTCAACATATCAGCTATCAAAACATTCTCAATTTAAGCACAGTAGAATACTACTATTATCTCCTCAGAAGAATCATGGCACTTCTGATTTTGAGGAAAACACTGTTTTAAGTACTGTCAGGATCAGATGAGTGACTCAAAACTGGTCAGAATCAGATGATTTTAAACCAACATATTTATTGATTGCAATGAACTTTTCAAATTAGAAACTGGTTGGTCCCCTGGAGTGCTGATTCACCTCATGTTTACCTAACCCGTAATCTCTGTAATAAAGCTATTGATAAAAAAGGAGTAACCTATCGTATCATATCATACAGAAATGTATTCCACTTTCGGGAAGGGATTTCAGTTTAGTCATTTTCGTGACAACTCAATTGATTTGATTCAATTCCTTTCCCGATTTTTCGCAATCACAATATTTGTATTCTATCGTTCATACTGTATCACATGTTTATTTTTGAATGACAAGTAATAATGGGAAGTAATTCTACAATCACGATATAAAGCACATCTCTTTATAAAAAAATATTATATGTTAAAGTTCTTTAACAAAATTGATCACTTTCTATCTCAATTACTCTCGCATTACCCACTGGATTATATAACATGAATATTTCACATTCTATACAACAATTGTCTCAATCAGCAGTAAAGATATAGAAAATGATACTAATAAACAGTAAACCTAAAATGGGCAACAATGAAGGAGAAAATTCATAATCATTTGCTTTTATTGCAAGCATGAACTGCCTGGGAGATACATCTACAAAGCCTAATAATTCTTGAGTACCCAACTCTCACACTCTCGGTTGCAGTTCTTATCTCATCTACAAGCGATGATGGCAGAGACTTTTGTTCCCCACTAGAACTAGAAGGATCATATATTTGAGAAGGAAGGACCTCAGCAGGATAGACCCCACTGCTCAAATCATTTTTCAAATCAATCAGCGTCTTTCATTATTGCAAATACAAACACATCACATTGAACCAAAAATCAAGATGATCCCACGTATGGATAACAACACTATGAAAAAAAAACTAAAATGCACTAGAAATAATACTAAAATCAGACATGTGTGTGCTTATTTGAATTTTGTACCCAATCATCACAATACATAATAAACTTCAGTAGCAAAACAATAATAGTAAAGTTTAAATATGTTTTAAAGTACTTGAAATTACTTTATGATCTTTTAATCTGATATTTTAGGAACTAAAAATAATTTGATATTTTACCAAAATTGCTTTATGAAAGGTTCCAAAACAGGTATCGATGAACATTGCAACAAAAGAAAAAATTAAAAAAGTACAGGAACTAAAAAAAGGAATCTTAAAACATATCTAGGCAAATAACAACAATGATTTTTAAGCTTAGATATGCATGTGTATAAGTATGAACACAAATTCTGGTGAAGATTGGATATGGAATTTAAAAAAAAAAAAGATGGAAAAATATACCATTTTAAGCATGTTATATCAAAGGTCACTTTCACCTTCCTCCCACTGTAGAAATCAATGAAAGACAGCTGCAAATCAAGGCGCTGAACTGCAAAAGCAGGATGAATTAAAGTGAAGATGCAAAGTAACTTCCAATCAAATATGGGAAGAATTTTCTGCATACGATTGAGGATCCAACTTCCAAGGCTTAAACGAGAAGAGAATTCGAAAGTAGTATTTCAAAGTGTAAAGAATTTCTATGCTTACCTGAATGAGAATAGAACTTTGCCTCGACCAAGTTTTTAAGCACTATCCGAGCTGATTGAACCTCCTCCACCACATCTAGCAAATTACTTAGTAGTGAACTTGTTATCTGCGTATTATTACAAGAGAATTGTCAGAAAAAAGAATTCATCATTTGCTATATTCGGATACTTGATCCACAACATTAGTGTAAATTTCCAGGGCCATATGAACCAGATATCGAAATAAAAATGTTAATTGTAGACAACCATCAGCTTCATTAATAACAATAAGTGACGCAATCTCTCCAAAAGGACAGAAAACATGAAATAAAAAATAAAATTAACTTACTACAGGAAAATTATCATAAGAAATAAAGTAATCAACCTGTGTTTCTCGTGCCATACTGCTTGAACCGCTGCCTTTCTTGGTTGTATGAGGATTTAAGACAAACACAAATGCAGAAAAAGCATCCAAGTTTGGGAAGTTCTGAAAAAAAAAACGTTACAGAAAAGAAAATGGTATGAACATTGAACTTCGTAATAAAACAGATAAACAGTCAACCAATTACCTTCTCGATCGTCACACTATTCAAGCTATTTGATAATATTATGTTAGATTGACCAGTATTTGCTGTGAACCTACATTCCATCAAAATAAGCAGGAACTGGCATATTTAGTCATATCATAAAAGATATACTTAAGCTCCAATTACAAAAATAAGGATACAAAGTACAATTGACTAACCTTTGGGTTATATAACCACAATAATTAAGGCCAACCCTGTAACAATCATCCGTGCGCTCAAAATCTTCAATTTCCCACAACTGGGAGAAAAAAGTAGAAACAAGAGAATGTTATCAGAATTCAGAAAACGATATATATCTTGTATGTGTACAAGAACCATATTTAAAGTCAGAAGACCTTCATATTCTGGAGTAAAGACTTGCAAGGCATTCTCTTCTGCAAATAATCAGAAACAGCTTTCATGATCTTGGTATAGCTTTGATCCCCTTCCATCTTGCAGTGTTCATATAAGAGTTCACTTAGGGCTTTCGCTCTTGAACCCAAGGTTTCAAGATCCTGCTTCGTTTCCAAAACTTCTCCACAACAAACCTAGCAATGAACAATGAAATACTGCCAATTAAAATGCCATGGCACAATAGGTTGAACCTTTAATGATCAAGTTGCACCATCAAACTATGAACAAGAACTGGAGATAAATGGAAAGTAAAATATATCATGCATCCTACAAAACTTAGGATTGAGCAGAATATAATTTATTTATTATTCTTATTTAAGGCTCGGATTACTGACAGTGTTGTATCTTTAAAGTATCAATATTTGAATATAAATAATGATAATAATTTAGTAATTTTAAATTCTGGTCATCTAATTTCTTGTAACGAGAAATTATACTACTCAGCTATCAACGATTAATCATTATACTTGAAAGATGTTTACAAATAATTTGGTTATAAATTATTTTAGTGTGTAAGGGACAGATTCAGATTGATCGTGTACTAAATTGCTGAAGTTTGTCCAAACGAGATTCCTTGTTAGCGCTTATGCATATGTAAGTGCTGTCTACTTCAATTTGAAGTTAAAAAATCTTTTCAAGATATCATGAAAATTTGGTAACTAGGAAAGCTGAATATGTGTATGTATCAACTTTTGTCTAAATAATTCAGCTCCACAACTACTTCAGACAAACTTTTTGTCATGTATTCCCGATGGACAGACTACCCACTGATACAATCACATTACCCAATAATTTATGGTCCCCTGTCCCCACCTCCAGATCAATTTAAATAAATACTTCATACACACATCATAGTACCTGACATCTTCCCTTGGAACTAAATTTTGAACGAATATGACCATCATCAGCTTGAGTGTCCATTGTCCCGCTTTTAGATGTAGAAGGGATGTTGAACTTTAATTTTATCATTTCACACTCTTGAAGTCCAGAGCTTAACTGTTGTAACTTTTTCTGCATACAAGGAATTTCATATCACCAACTGCAGACATTGCTAAATAGTAAATACGAACATGTAACATTGAATACCAGTAACTTGTCACGCTTCACATTCAATAATTGTAATTTTGCTTTCTCATACGCTATATCATACAGCAACATTCTTGTTTCCACAATTCTGCAAAGGATTACTTCAAGTTCACTTCACCAGTTATATCCAAAACAGTTCCATAACACAAACGTATCAAACAGACTATTTCACATTCAAAGTGTTAGTCAAACAGCATGATAATACCTCTTGTCTTTATGAATGGCTAGAGGGTCCGTAGTTGTGTGCTGGAAAAAGGAGAGAAAAGAACCATGTTCATAAATGAATGTCAGTGTCTTTAAAGGAAGTAATTATTTTCTAATTACTATAAAATATAAGCTTGTTAATGATATATAATATAACGAGAAAGGTGTATTCATTTTGATTATCTAATCTAACACACCTGAGATTGAATTTCAGAACAAAGAATCTCCAACTTCTTAACTTTCTGCAGATTTATCAAAATATCTTCTAGCTTGCCAATCTAAAAATTGAGAGGGAGGGCGGCCGAGAATTGTTTATATAAATAACTATGGCAAATTCACTTGAGCAATCAAAACGTAGAACTAAGCAACAATATCCACAATTCTTTTAACACTGTCATTTCCTAACTCTAGTCCATATATTAGAACATACCAATCTCAAATTTAGCTTATCAACCAAGGGAGGTAGCAACTGATTTGTCCCGTCTAAGAAATTTTTAAGAATCTGCAAGATAATTGAAAAGTTGAGAGGCCAATCTAAACAGCTGAAATTATATATAATACAACATAAAACACTAGCCATACAAGATCCTCATCATTCCAAGTCTCATCTCCAAGCTTCTCTCTTTCTCTTCTCAAAGAATCTGTTTGCTCTAACTGTACGTCACCATTCCCACGTGTATGAACCTCTGGACTTCTGTCAATTCTACCTATTTTATCTATGTTGTCTCCATTGACCAGAACCTCAACGCCCTTTCTTTTCTTTCCAGAGGAAATGACAATACCTGATTTGGTAAGACTGCTCTGAGCTACTTGGAGTACTGAATGGTAGCAGTTATCGTGACCATGACCATCTAAGTTACCCTTGGAAGCGTCTTGCAGGGAGTGCAACAGAGTAGTTACTTCTGGGATAGGAGGGCTTGGTACCAGTATTTCATCTTCCCCTTTCTCAACCGTGCTATCTGCCAGGTTCACATCTACCACCTTCGTTAAACAAGGCATCTGCGAGGGAGAAACTTCCAGTTCCACAGCCTTAAGACTTTCATCATTGCAAGAAACATCAGCTGAAATCAAAATTAAGTTTTCCTCGTCTGGTTTGGTGTCCAAATTCTTTACATTTTGACATGACTTGCAATTATTTTCAAAAGACCGAATTCCATGATAATTGCTATCAACCAAATCATTACGCTTGTTACGCTCTAGAGTTAAACTAAACAGTTTTTCTTGTGGAAGGGGAGTTTGGCGACTTTCATCTTGCTTATATTCCAGAGCTTTTTTATTTGACAGAGAAAAACCAGGAGAGTATTCTGATAACTTGGCTTTCAATATGTTCATTCCTTCTTTTAGATTCAACATGGTAGGAGTAGACTCAAAAGTTTTGATCTTTGAAATGCTTCTATGTTCATAAGATGGAGTTGCATCATATGCAATACTGATCTCTGGACCAAGCAAACCAGATTGCTCCACGCGTGGAGTTATATTTCCAGTACGCCTGAGTGAATCAAGAGAACTCAGGGATAATTGCTTTCTTGTAGACCTTTTATTCGAGTCCACCACCTGTCTTCTGTCTTCATCTACCTTTAGTGGTGTTCCCCAATTACGATTCTCAAAGTCCAGTTGTCTACAAACTGCCACGGTTGCCTCTTCAGTAAACTCCTTAATTTCCTGCAAAAGAAAATAACAAACATGACTTAAACCTGCCTGTAACCTAACAGTCCTAAAATAGCAGCCGTAACCACAAAAGTGTTGTAAAAATTAAACCACACACACAACTTAATACTATCAATCAATCAAATCAAATGTACATAAAGGGAAGACTCTATTAGAGGTGGTCTTTTAACAGAGACTCGTTGGCAATGAAACCAGTATAGTAATACTTCACACCAGTATCATCATGGTGAAAAAAAAAAAAGAATCAAATAAATATAGCAACAAGCACACAAAAATTACACCACCTACTCGTATTAAAGGACAAATTTATAACGCAGTTGCTTTTCACCTTGGTTGAAGAATCAGAAGGATGTATTTGGTGAAGCCGAGCAACTGGGGAGGCAACCGAACCATCCAAGTTGCGTTGCGGGGACCCCTTTACTGCTTCTTCTGCCAAAGGTGCATCAAACGCAGGAGAGACTGTGTCGAATTGATAGCTCCGTTGGTGCTCCCCCTCTATGCTCATCTCGTTCGAGTCCCTGCTTGCACTCTCTGCATCGAGCACCTCTTCGCACAGCCTCTTCGCCTCCGTGAAGTCCATTGAACTCCTCGGAGAGCTCGAAGACGTGAGGCAAAGCTGACGAGAATTGATATCGCCAGAATCCGACCGAGCAATACTTCGGTAATGCAGCGAGAACGCGGTGGAATCCATTGTGACATCATCGTAGTCACCGGCAGAGTCCAATAACTGCTCCCGTTTGATGAAACGCGCCGATACCGGACCGCGAAAATCATCGTCGTCTGCGAGGATCAGGACTAACACATTTATAAACTATGAGGTGTGTGTGTGTGTGTGTGTGAGAGAGAGAGAGAGAGAGAGAGAGAGAATCAACGAAGAAAAATGAAGAGTTAGGGCTTGCCGTCGTTGGCAGTGCTGCTGCCACCGGGGGAGGGGAAGTCGATTGAGCGGAGGAAGGAGTTTCCGGTTTCGTTGTCGAGTTGTGGTTGTTGGTCGTCGTCGCTATGGGAGGCGAGCTCACCGAAAAACCTTAGGAAAGAAGGATTGGAAGGAGCATCGGAGGGATCGGAAGAGGCGTCGTCGTCGCGGCGGAATACGTGGACGGAGGTGATTTCGTTGTCCGCGAAGCTGACGCGGCGCGCCCTCTTCTCCTTCAGCGCGTAGTCTTCTTCAGTTTTAGTGTTGCTCTTTGAAGGTTCCATTGTGATGTTTGAGTTTTCTGTTACACTCGACTATGGTGTGTTTGTTGAAGTGGCGGGAACACCATTTTCTTGGAGATTGAAATTTGTCTTTTAACAGTTTGAAATTCAAGTTTCATTTCTTTGTTTAGAATGATGTAAGGTGGACAAACTTTCCCTGTACACCGTTGATTTTGTCTTTATCATTGGATTCTAATTTTGAGACATTTTGAGATAATACCATTCATTCTATTTTTGTATTTTTAAACCCGCAATTTAAAATGTAAAGTTTATATTTAAAATATAAAATTTATATTTTAAAATATACGATTTAAATACAAAATAAGGAAAAGCCTGTTTCTTGCAAGAGATCCGAAAGCCATCCCTAACATGTTTCTTCTTTATCCCCCCTCTCTCTCTATATATATATCTATATATATATATAGAGAGAGAGAAATAGACAAATTTTTACGTTATATTATAAAAAAATAAAAATGTAATTAAAATTATTGTAACATAATATTTTAAATACAATAATTTAAGTTAAATAAAAAATTTCTTTTTATACATCATTAAAGTAATTTTCATATATCTTATTTTTTACGAAAATAAAATAAAACAATTGAGAACTACAAAATTAAAATAGTAAAGAGAAGTTCAACAAAAGAAGCAATTGAAACAAAATAAAATAAAAAGTTATATAATAATGATTACTAAAATTTGATACAAATTATTTTATAACTATGTTCGATAGTTTACGAAAAAATAATTGATTTGCTTTTGTTTTTGTATTATTTAAATCATAGTGTAGACTGAAATAAAATGTAATTAATTCTATTAAAACATATAATTTATTATTTTAGATCAAGAATGATAAAAAACAAATTCTCCGTGAGATTATTAGACTTTTTTAACATTGTACGAATACCATAACTATATAATAACTAAATCATAAAGACTCGTTTTGATCCGCTGTGTGTGCTTTATAAAGTAAAAAACTAGAATTTAAATTCTCTGTTCTTTTTGTGTGGTGTTTTACTGCCGTGCTTTTATAATACACTGATTATCATTAATTTTAATATTTTAAAATTTATTAAAAAGATATTTAAAATACTATTACAATATATATTTAATGTCCAATATAAGACAATACTAAAAAATCAGTAAAGAATCCGGTAATACCATTATATTGCTTCCCTCCGTTGCTGAGATTGATACATGCTAATCTTTTGTGGACGATCGTTGCAGTGGGACCAATATTCAGCTACCAGCTTAGAGAAGGAAGAGTTAGTATCCATAAGCTTTGAAGGTTTCTCATACTCCACCACTTTCCCTGTAGCAACAAGAATGAAAATGAAGAAAAAGGGACAAAGAAAGAAGTATCATTACAAAATGTGTAACATTACATACCATAAGATAGGAGCATGACCATGTCACTGTCTATTACAGTGGGAACTCTGTGAGCCACAGTTATAACTGTGCATTCTGAAAATTCTTGTCTGATGATTCGTTGCAGAACACCATCTGTGGCAGAATCAATGGAGGCAGTAGCTTCATCCAGAACAAGAATTCTGTTCTTCCTCAGAAGCACCCTTCCAAGACAAATGAGTTGGCGCTGCCCCACACTCCAGTTTTCCCCTTCATCACTCACTTTGAATGAAATTAGTTAGAATTAAACTGTTTCAGGTATGCTAATCGTTAGGAATCAAAACGTGAGTCTAAGTTCCATATTGGCTAGAAATGACCCACTATCAGGAAGATTTTCGATATAGGTGTTAGGAATTCAAGTGTGAGTCTAAATCCCATATTGACCAGAAATAAGAAAGTAGAGCACTATATAAGAATAAAGACTTATAAACCTATTGTCTCAAGGTTTTAGGTTGAGAGTGATGTCGGTACCTTATATGGTTGGGCTCAGGTCTTATTGGTGTTGTATCTAGGGCATAATAATTAAATTGTACTATAAAATAGTTCAGTCTTATGTTAAGTTAATTGAACTATAGTAGATTGAAAGAGTAAAATACCTCAAATAAAATATTGGTATTAGGATAAGAATTGGACTTATGTGTTTTATGTCTTACGTTCTATGCTTTCTCTTTCATATTGAAATATTTATTTTATTTTGTCTTAATTTTTTTCTTTACTCTTTCTTTGAGAAAAATATAAAATATTTATAATTAATTTATTAAAAAAAATTATAAATTAATTCAATATCT
>Ga0214543_1000443_pt1 | contig 68522 bp, 32 predicted proteins | sample CNSS2metaG_FD_160094 | JGI IMG/M metagenome (GOLD analysis project Ga0214543, IMG submission 160094) | Root nodule microbial communities from cowpea collected in UCLA plant growth center, Los Angeles, California, USA - CNSS2 | ecosystem: Host-associated > Plants > Roots > Nodule | place: USA... | reverse complement strand
CCTCGGAGCGTCAGGATGCAACCTTACCTTGAATCCTTACCTAGTTATACAGATGGGGCACCACCATGAACACCCACTAGTAGGGGCCATGGAATTACGTCCCGACCACTGAAGCGCGACCCCGGAGGTCTCACCTAGAGACCCCAAGGAATTATGCGCTGACGCATACAAAACAAAATCCCGCAGCCAAAATAACATTCACCATGCACGTATACGTTAATTGTACCAATCTTTAAAGCCAACGCCTTTCATATTCCAGGCCCAACCTATTTCATCTCATCATAAGCTATCCATGTACCAAGGATTTCCCCATCATATCATTATCACGCCTCTTTCATACTAATCATTTCATTACAATCTCATGCGAAACTCATGTCAACCCATTATTCACAATTCATGACTTGTATCTCTCAATCACACTCATTCACATCAAACCTTTATCACAATACTCAAAATCAAGCATGCATTACCCATATAGAGCCAAGAAAGCCATCCCACATTGCACTGTCTCGCCCAGCATCTCGCTCAGGCTGAGGAGTCTCGCTCAGGCGAGACAGTCTCGCTCAGGCGAACCCCTCCTTCGCCTAGGCGAGGGTTCGATGAAGCACCCATGGAACATCACGGGATCTCGCTTAGGCGAGACCCCTCTCGCCTGGGCGAGATGTTCCCTCGCTCAAAGTTCGAGCAGGTCGCCTGGGCGACCTTTCGTGCAATAATCCTAGGCGAGCTCCCTGTTTCATCTCGCCTAGGCGAGATGGACTCGTTTAGGCGAGATTAACAGGTCTCGCCACTGTTCTTCACTGCAGCAGCCATGGTTATCGAACTAAACAAGCATACAAGCATTTAATCACACAAAAACGAAGGATTTATCCATGCAATCAGTAAATCACTCAAGAACAGCCAAGACAACACCGAAAGACTGAAACCCTAACTTCCCGTACCTGGAAAAGGGTTAACAGAACCTCGACACGGGACCTCGGAGCACAGCGACTTGAAAGGCGAACTTGCAAAACTGGCGAAACAGCGGAGGACACTATTATTTTCGGGCTTTAATCGGTGGAAAACGAATGTAAAACCTTATAAGGTAAGTACAACAGGTTAGAGTTACTTACGTGGAGTAGAAATCACTAGTCGAGCTCTTGGGATGGACTGGTTCGAGACAAAGACAAACCCTAACAGAGCTCTCGTGTACCGGTTAGGGAAGACGGCTGTGGTTTTCTGTGAATGCAAAGAAGTGAAGTGTTAGGGCAACTGAAACGGGTTTATATACATTGGGCCAACCCTTAGGCCCACTTACGAGGGCAGCCCACCAACTCTATGGCAGAAAAGAAATGGGGCCTTACATTTTTTGTTTTGAATAGTCCTGTGTAGAGGGTGAATTTTGAATTTGAGTTTTGTAAAATTTACTTCTTATTTTTAATTTCTCTAAAACTTTTTTTTAGTATCTAATATCATGTTAAATTGAAGGTGAAGTTAACATTTTGAATAGCATTTTTAGTTTACATGTATATCTAATATATGATCTAATGTGTGGTATCTAAAAAATTAATGTTATTTATTTATATTTATTTTTGTATGGTTGAGGTTAAATGTTTTTCTTTCTAATTTCAATATGTATTTTAGACATACAAATTACAATCATGGTAAAAATTTAAGGTTTCACAAATAGTAATATTTCGGATTTAAGGTTTAACATTTGTGTCATAGTGAGGATCAGAACACTCTTAGTTATATTTATGTCTTTTATGAATAAATTCGTAACAAAATTTTAAATTTTAAAAAGTATGATATAACATAATTTACTTAAAATAAATATTATAAAAAATTATAATTTTTTCTAAAATAATTTTTTTCCTCGATAATTATTCTATATTCCTTAGAATTATAGTGATGTTAACTTGAGGTTTCATCAATTGTCAACATTTTGACTTAAAACACCTAACAATAACTACATTAATATGAAACTAAGATTTAAATCACAAAAGTAATTTTGGATTTTATGTGGAGTAATTATATATGATTACCACAAAATTAGAGTGAATTAAAAACGTAATTATATATGATTAGCTCAAATGTAAGTAATTATATAAGATTTATCATTTTTTTGTTAGCAATTATTGTATCATTATTTGATGGTGTTGTCATTTTCTCTATACTAATGTTTATACACCGAGAGGGCCATGTCCAGAGACAAAATCCTTCTGTCTATTCTATAATTTAATTCCATGATTGACCTTTTTTCATTTTAATTTACTTGCTACCTTTTTCTTCATTATTTTAGTCTTACTAATTATAAGAAATTCAATTTTTATCAGACTCAATTCCAAGAGTGTATTATTTGACAACTAAACATTTTATTATTTTTTATGTTATTGTATTTATAGATTTCAGAATTAAGTACTATTTGCTATTTTTTTATTCAGTCAAGCTTCCCAACTCTTTATATAAAATAAATAATTATTCGAGTCATGAGGCACATAAATAACCATTCTACATTCCTAACACTTATCTATATGCTCTTTTTTTTTTCGAAACTCATTAAATCTATACGAGCCACCTGAAATTAATAATTAACATTATAGTTTTTTAATAAAAATTTAGATACTTCCTATTTTATTTAAATATATATTTTTATTGTGTATAGATTACTATTAGCGTAAGTAATATTTCAAAATGCATAATTGTGAACATTCATATGATCATAGCATTTCTTTTATATATCAAAGTTGAATTTTTAGTTGTATATATTTTTGTGTGTAAAAAACAAAGTATTGTTGAAATAAAGGTTCATCACTCTTATAATTTGTACACTTCAAAATAAATGTTTCTTTTTTTATTGACTATAAATGGAATTTTGAAACATGAGTTTAACGCCTTAATTAATACATTTAGTAATTGTTACATTAATTTTTTTTAACAATATATTATAATATTTTTTTTTTTACTGTAACACAAAAATATTGTTATCAACAGCTTGACACGATTAATGCGATTAGAGTTACAATTTGAAGTGTAATTGTTGGATGAACGAGTATTTATGGAGAGAACAGAGAAAGAAATTAGGGTTTTAACATGAAGCTCTGTGTGTGACTGCCTCAAAAATATGATTGGTTGGTTCTTACACAAATTAGGGTTTCAATTTCAAGGAAAAATGTCTGTCAGGAGTGAGAAGTAAGAAATTAGATATGGTTAATGTTACTAATGAATCTCTGTAGAAATTGATTTTGGAGTGAGAGATACCTTGTGATTTAATAAAAATTGAACAGAGAAAAAAGATCTGGTCCAAAATTGTGCATAAAAAAATGAAAAGCAAAAGAGTTGGGACTTGAGAGTGAGTGAACAATTTAGAAAATATATTGGAAAATAAAGAGGGTGATTGCAAAAAGCAGAAAGTTTTGAAGCACAAGAGCTGAGAGGGGAAGAAGGGGTTGCAGAGAGAGAGAGAGAGAGATGTCATCAGACTTGGACAGACAGATAGAGCAGTTGAAGAGGTGTGAGCCTCTGAAGGAGTCTGAAGTGAAGGCTCTCTGCCTCAAAGCCATGGAAATCCTCGTTGAAGAGAGCAACGTTCAAAGGGTCGATGCTCCTGTCACCGTTAGTTCTCTACCCGTCTTTTTCTTTTCATTCAATATTCTCCTTTTCTGCATTCTCTTAGGTTTCTGCCTTCTGGGTTTCCTTTCATTATCGATTTACGTGCTGTTTTCGTATGATTTCAGCTCACACTCAACAGAATTACCTCATGTTTTTCCGTTGGGTTTTGGTTTGAGACGATTAGTTAGTTGATAACTACTTTTCTTTGGTCTTCGACCTATCTAGGGCTTGTTATAAATGTCATATATGAAAGGATGGAAGAAGACTTACGTGTCGCTCTTTCCGGAGATTTCGTGGATTTCCTGTCTCTTTGTTTTGACCTGTTCGCACAATTCATTGCCTTGTGCTTTGTTTTTGCGTTCAGTGTGTCATGGGGGGCACACTGGAAGTGTTTACTTTTTCTTCTTTTTTCCTGTTAGAGTGCAGCTGCTCTGGTGTGTTCGTTCTGTTCAACTGATAGGATTTGTTGATTGTGTCATTCTTTGTGCAGATATGTGGTGATATTCACGGTCAGTTTTATGACATGAAGGAGCTTTTCAAAGTGGGAGGGGATTGCCCCAAGACTAACTATTTGTTCCTTGGGGATTTTGTTGATAGAGGATTTTACTCGGTTGAAACATTTCTGCTTCTTCTCGCTCTTAAGGTAATAGTCTGTTTTTTCTTTTTTTTGTATGATAAAGTGTTGGAAGTATTTTGTATGGTTTATTTGTGTATTTTGTGGTTTCTGTGTGCGTTAGATCTGCTATGGGCCACCTTGCAACAATTTAAAAAGTGTTTCAGTTAGTCTGCTCAATGATAATCGCAGAAATATAGCTGGTCTTGTGGCTTTCAAGCCTATGGTTTTGATGAACAGTGCTTATATTGTGTTTGAGTGAACCATAAAACGGCCTTTTCTGTTTTGGGAACACAATGTGCTATCGTTGGAGAATGCAACTGTACAAATTTTGGGCGGCATAGGGGGATGATGTGATTAATGAAATGCAAAAATCTACCTAAGGATGCTTATTATTACTGATCCGTTATTAATCTGGTCTGTAATTAAGATTTTGTCAGTAAACAGTAAAATAAAGGGCTCTTCACCTCTGCTCGTTTGGCTGTTGTTTGGTGCACTTGGAGGAATGAAATAGGAGAGTTTTTACTTAGCAGTAGCAGTTTCATCTTTTTACTTTTCTTGTCAAGACAGAAATTTATTTGCATCCTCATTATGCGTTCTTGCTCAAGGGATTCCTTTGTCTATAATACAGATAGACTAGTGTTGGCTTTCTTTTGAGCTTGTGCTCTTTTCTATATGCCATTGTCATTCTTTCTAGTTTGTTTGTCTGTTGATGAATTATTTTTTATCACTTTTTTAAAATGCCTAAAGAGAAACAAAAGGAGATAAAGAGATTTTAATTTTTTAAAATTTTGACACCTGGGTTGTCAGTTGTGTTGTACTACTCATTCTGTTGTGCTCCTAATGATACTACTTTCATTTTGTTCATTATTGCTGTAACTAATTATTGATATACAATCAGGTGAGGTATCCAGATCGAATAACACTCATCAGGGGAAACCATGAAAGCCGTCAGATCACTCAGGTTTGTCTCAGATAAAGTGAAGGAAAGAAATAAATCCCTTTTATAAGCATTTTGAAGAAAACTAGGAAAAGACATTAAAATCTTAACATTTTTTTCTCCGGAGAACTCATTCAACATCTTTCACTTGACAGGTATATGGATTCTATGATGAGTGCCTTCGAAAGTATGGTTCAGTCAATGTATGGAGATATTGTACTGATATATTCGACTACTTAAGGTTTGCTAGCATCCAATATATAACCAGATTTTATGCACAAGTTTCTGTGGATGACATAAAGCAGAATGACATCTTGATATAAAGATTACTTGATTTTAGTCTTGCATTGGGAGCTACTTCTCGTGAGAGTAACAATACTAGATTTGCTATAAAATTCTTGAAATGGTTTCCATGCCATGGGTTTGCAAATTGCTCTCTTGTTACTTTTAGTGTCTGTTTCTTTTATGGGTACAGGGACTGCCTGTTTTCGTTTTCTTTGAAATGTTTTTTCTAAAAAGGAAAATTGTGTTTGATGGTCTTTATGCAAAATTGAAGTTATTTTCTGAGCAACTTCTTTTGGACTGTTTTTCTTTATTATTCTTGCAACTGTACAATTCGTGTTTGAAAGTACTTGCAATACATTACCCTTTCTATTATAAGAAGGAAAGGGGTTTTAGTTTACTTGAGCTGGGTTAAGACAAGAAGGAAGCTTTGTGTGGCCTCTCTCTGTGTATTTTAAAAGGGAGAGAAGTTTGAGCGGGTGATTTTAAAATCCATAGATTGATTATTCTGACAGACTTGTCTAGATGTATAGAGAAAAAAATGCTAGCAATTCTTCAGTACACCTTTTTCATCACCTCTTTTTATCATTAGGTAAACTGCATATATTGTATAATGGGATTCAATTCAATCACAGAGAGAGCAGTGTTGTTAAACCAATAATTTTACTTGTAGAATCATATAATCGAGTTTTATGGCTATTCTGTGTTTTGATCAACTGTAGACTTGGAGAGTGGGATTATGGTGCCAGCTCAAAGATTGGCGAATTATCTATCCCTTGTGTTGCAGAGCTGAGAAGTAGTGGGTTTGATTTTATGACCTGGTTGAAAAAAATTAGAATGTTTCCCTAATTTGCCCTCTACTTCTTTATGTGACACTCCAACCAAACTCTCTCCCTTTTCGAACCTGTCTCTGCCATTTATTCTCTATTTCAAGCTTATTTTGTCTTGGGTAACTGGTTTAGCTGAAATTGAGAATTTTTCCTGTTTTCTCTGTATTTGACCTTGCTAGCCAGCTTTTCTTAGTTCTCCTTCTGTTCTGTTTGTCCTCCGATCTTGTTTGAACCCATTTGGACTTGGGTTGGACTCTCGTTTGTAGTGTCTAGGAATTTAGTGTTGAGTGATTCTGTTCTCCACTTCTCTTTGTTGTGCTTCTCCTCTCTCTCTCCTTACTTTCTTGGCTTAGAAAACCCGTGAACTGGACTTGATTTGGGCCTTCATTCATAATACAATAACTGCAAAATAAAGAATCTGAACTCTCACCTGAATCTTGTGGTAATTACACACGTTAATTAATTACATTATCGCACTTTTATGAAAAAATATGCTTTTATAGTTTTTATATGATCTTAGTATGATCACATGGTTAAATGATATTTCATCCCTCAACCCTAGATATAATTTCGATTTTAACAACCTTTCTGATTTCAGAGTGTTGAAAAAAGTGTCAAATTGCAAGTATTCGTAGTGCACAAAAATAACAAAAAAATAGATATAAATGGAAATATTATTGTGTCAAGTTGCATATAAAACAACCTAACTACATTTACAGATTTAGTTGGTGTAACTTGTGCCTTTCCTAATGATTTCGTATGTTGACAACAACAAACTGCAGTTTGTCGGCCTTAATTGAAAACAAGATTTTCAGTGTTCATGGAGGTCTTTCTCCTGCAATTTCAACACTGGATCAGGTTATAAATTTTACCGTCTCTGTTTAGATTGTATACTGGCAATATTTTTATGCATTATTTATCATTCATATATAGATACGGACTATTGATCGGAAGCAAGAAGTACCTCATGATGGTGCCATGTGTGACCTCCTATGGTCAGATCCAGAAGATATTGTGGATGGATGGGGTCTCAGTCCCCGTGGTGCTGGTTTTTTATTTGGTGGCAGTGTTGTTACTTCCTTTAACCACTCAAACAACATTGACTATATATGCCGTGCTCATCAGTTGGTGATGGAAGGATATAAATGGATGTTCAATAACCAGATAGTTACTGTCTGGTCAGCTCCAAATTATTGCTACAGGTACCTCCTAATAGATTAAAATATTTTTATTTATTTTTTATTTGTGTTCTGATTGTTTTAGTAAAATATTTTTCATCTTTGTTCTAGATGTGGTAATGTAGCTGCAATTCTTGAGTTGGATGCAAATCTGAATAAGCAATTCCGGGTGTTTGAAGCCGCTCCACAGGTTTGTAGGCAAAGAAATTATATGATATTTATTGTGATCGTGAGTTCCCTATTAAGAACGTGCTTTTCATGACATTGGTTCAGTACTATGAGAATGACTATTTTTATCTTACTCTGTTTTGGGTATTTGTTTTGATTGCACTATCTTTGCATGTTTAAGCAACATGTTCTTTGCTAACCTATGATGATAGTGTGGGATATTGTGTCGACATGAACATGTAATGGTGCTGAATTTTTCCAAATTGATTTTCAAATTTTGATGAAATGTAGGAATCAAGAGGGACACCTGCAAAGAAACCAGCACCGGATTACTTCTTATGAAGTGTTTTTGTTTTCTATTATTGAAATGCTCATGTTGGTGTTGGGAGACTTGAATCAAGGACATGATTTCTGACTCGGGAGGAATCAATTAAGGGAAAATGGGTTGTGCTGGCGGGAATTCTGCATCCCATTGGTCTGCTTCACCCATCTTTAGTGTTATAGCAGTATTGTGAATTAGTATGTGATTTGCAATATGTTATTACTGCCTTTGTTCATTCAAAGCTGTGATGGACAGAGGGTTTAGAGGGGAAATGACGTTTGCATATATGAAAACTTGATTACAAAGGATTGAATCGGATTGGAACAGAGAATATTGGAAATTAACTTTCCAAATATATAATCCGTGGAAAAAAAAACCCCACTAGTTGAGTTTTGATTATCATGGTTGGTAATGGTACTAAAATCTTGTCTTGCCTGAATTTGAAATTGAGGAAGGGTCCTTTTTCTAGTGAAATTTTGTGTGTAAAATTTATTGGTATTCTTATTTTATGATTGGGAGTTCTAGAACTCTGAGACAAAGGATGAGTAATAGACCAAAAGTGGTATTTTCAGATTATCAACGAAAAAAAGGTTAACTTCTGTTTTTCATTCTTTTTCTCGTATTGAACAATCTAAAAAGTTGTCTCAGTTCCTACTACATATGGATAAATTTATTTACAAACATGTCAGAAAATGAAATAAATAATATATTTTAAGAAAAACCATGGTCCTATGCATGTGTATTTTCAAATACAATCGCCGTGTTAAGAACATGTAAAAGCAAATATTAACCAAGTGTTTTAAAAGTATCGCTTAAGATAATAAAAGAAAATTTCTTAACAAAATTCAGGAAAAACTATATTTTTATAAGTTTTTACATGATTGTCACTAAATATTTTTTCTTTTTAACTGTGTCAGTTTATCCAATCGAAAAGTAGAGGAAACGGTTAAATGCGTTTTTAGAAGTTTAAAACCACAATATAAGTCGCGTGGGTCACGAGTTCACATTGTTATTAGATTAAACAATTGATTTGTAGATACTTCAAATCCTATCTGACAAATGAATACAGAGATCAAAGTGAAAAAATTATATAATATAAAAGAAAAAGTAAGATATTTTTTTCTTTCTTAGTACTAATAAAGTGATCGAGAAAGTAAACTCTCTAAGAATCATTGCTCTTATGTTAATTAATCTACGATGATTGTTGTGCCAGCTCCATGTCTTGTTGACAATAATAATAATTAATCAATCTGAGCTAAACTCCGAAACCAACCACTTGCTGATACATCTATCTCCCTTCACAGTTGCTGTTCCTGGTCGTTGATTTCACCAACTCAGTTCCTATCCGAAACAATATTGTAATTCATTATTATCCCAAAGATAAAATAGTAAGAAAAGCTATGACGTTTTTCCTTAGTGTTTCATCAAAAGGGTGTGTTGCAAGATTTCATTTTTCACTAGATAAACATGAAAAATTAACCTTGATCTTGTCAAAACCTGTTTTCTGAAGTCAAGGTTAAACAACTCGGGCTGCATAATGATATTGGCTTGATCGATCCCTGAGAAGGCTCCACCTGCAAAATTGGAATGGCACCCTCAACCTGTTTCCTTCTTTTATCCCTTCTGTTCCTTTCATCCTCCACGAGTGGTGTTCAAAATCATGAAGAGGGTTTCATCTCCATCACCATATCTGATAAGGGTCTCGATTTTGCCAAGGATATTCTGATAGACCAAGCTGTTGACTCTATTACCCTGTCTCAATTGCCAGAGATTGAGAAGACTGTTCAAGTCCCTCTTGTTGGAAAAGCCAAAGTTGTTCTTTCTGAAATCACTATCAATGATATCCAAGTAAATTCTTCATCTGTTAATACAGGAGAAACAGGCATTGCTCTTGTTGTTTCAGGTGCCACAGCTAACTTGAGTTTGAAGTGGAGGTACTCTGTCAGCAGTTGGTTAGTCCCAATTGGAATTTCTGATAGTGGAACCGCCACTGCAAGGGTATGAATCCAGATTCCAGAATATTATTCACTTTATTGTATACTGAGAACTATATACCCTTTATTTTTTAGTACTTTGACTTCTAGCCATTTTAAAATTTATATTAACCATGATTTCTACTTGGTTGACTGTGTGAAATTAAACTCCTTTCCTAGTTTTTGTACCTGCTTAGTCTATTATATTCCTCATTCTGTTGTGTTGTGCTATGTTGGAAGGTTAATGATTTGCAAGTTGGACTTACTGTGAATTTAACGAATCAAGGAGGAACTCTTAAACTGCTTCTCTTGGATTCTGGATGCCATGTTAGAGATTTATCCATAAAGTTGCATGGTGGAGCAGCTTGGCTTTACCAAGTGTAAGGAACCTTCGTAAGCAATGCTTTTTTATTACTACAAACTCTTAAACATGCTCTATCGTGGAGTTATCTTCTTCTATTGCTGATTTAGGCTTCACAATTCCATAGGGAGGCTTTGATTAATAACTATATAATCCTTGCTCTATATTTCAATCTTTAGGGTGGTACATGAAACCCAGAGTGCAGATAAGTGTGTTCCATTATCTTGTGCAACAAAAAATTTTAAGGAGAATATAATGCTTTTTTTCTTATATCATCCTGAATTGTTGTCTCTTCTAAAGAACTTTTTAAGAAGTGGACTTTAAACTTAACTTAACCCTATAAAACCGACTTATAAGATGAAGTTTGCATTCATATATATATTGTAAATTGACCTTATCTCTAGTCGATATAGAACTTCCAAAACACCCTCTCACAGGTATACACATGTAACATGTCGAGCATGTGGTCCGATAGCGGTCCCATAACAGGTGGAAGAATAGACCCAACAAACAATAAACTTTGTTAGGATAGACTTTAACTCATGACTCTAATACCATATTAAGAAGTGGACTTAAGCTTAACTCAACCCTACAAAATCAGTTTGTAAGACAAGGTTTCCACCCACATATATATTGTAAATTAACTTTATCTTTAGTCGATGTGGGACATTCAACAGAACCGAAGCTTGACTCGTATCTAGACCATAATATATAGATGATATCATGCCAACAATTTCCATTTTCTTGCAGGCTAGTAGATGCTTTTGCAGGAAGTATAGCATCTGCGGTTGAAGAGGCAGTTTCTGATCAAATAAATGAGGGGATATCAACTCTTGATGTTTTATTACAATCTCTTCCAAAGACTTTCCCAATAGACGAAACAGCTGCTCTAAATGTTTCTTTTGTGAGCAATCCTAAGCTAAGTGATTCTGCTATTGAATTAGAAATTAATGGCTTATTCACAGAGAGGAACGAAATTTTGGCACCTCAAGGTTACCACAGAGGTTCAGACATTTCTGTTTCCCGTGGCGACCCTTTGCCAAAGATGATAACAATTTCATTACATGAAAATGTTTTCAAATCCGGTTCTTTGGTCTACTTCAGTGTAAGTTTCTAAAGTTTTTTACTTATTTTGTTCTTGGCTTTGTCCAATAAATGGATATTATAAACTGAAATATAGTTTTGATAGTTTATGTTGTTCTTGTGCTCACTCAGGCAGATACTTTGAAATGGAGTGTTGATGAACTGCCTGATCAGAACCTTCTGAACACTGCTGAATGGAGATTCCTTATTCCTCAATTATACAAGCAATATCCAAACGATGACATGAATCTTGATATCTTTGTATCTTCTCCACCAGATATACAAGTGACAGACAAAGATGTTGGTGTCCAAATTTCCATAGATATAATACTAAATGTTCTGGAAGCTGGTGAAGTCGTACCTGTTGCATGCATCTCGGTGGTAAGCTTAATGAAAACCAATACTAAGTGCAAAGTTTAAAATTTTATGATGCTTACACTGTTGCTTCTGGATTGTATTATCTAACATTGTCCCTTAACTTTGGTTATTGGTACAGGATTTTAGTGCATCTTGTACTGCGGAGATCATAGGAAACAATCTTGCTGGTTGGCTTAAATTGAGAAAGTTTTCCACATACTTGAAATGGAGTAAGATAGGGAAACTGCACTTGAATCTGATTCAGGTAAACTGGAATGTATATATTAATCTTTTCAGCTTGTAGCTTTGTATTTTGATGTGAAATTGGATGAAATTGAAAAACAGAAAAATGCATTATCCCACTTCTCATGTGCACAAATGAACCACTTCAATTTCTATTTTGACATATATATGATTGTTAAACCTTATAGTGATTTGATATCAAGGTTATTGTTATGAATCTTACTTTATAACTGTGTAAAACATTTGCAGTCAGTGACATCAGCTGTTCTCAAAACCGTTCTCATACCATACCTGAACTCACAGTTAGTGAGAGGAATTCCACTTCCAATTCTTAATGATTTTGCTCTTGAGAATGCTCGTATATTGTATGCTCCCCCATGGATTACTGTGTCCAGTGATGTTTCTTTCTTAGGACACTATTATCACAAGCATCTACCAGCTTATGTATCATAAACATGTTCTCAGATATAAGGTAATGAGCAACTGGTTAAGATGCTGTGAAGGTGAATGTCATGAACAAACATGCATGCAGGTCCATTACTCAGCTTCTGGTATTTGATGTGTTCCATCATTGGTGTAGCTGATTTTACCTTTGTAAATCATTCTGTTCTGAAGATTACTCGAAAAAGATTGCTCTTTATATGTAAATCTGTGAAAATAATGTTAACCTTTTGTTTGTATACTTCATTCATAGATTTTCACTTCATTCTTCACCTTTACCAAGAGCAGAATATGTTCATCTTGTTCTTACCAAAATATGTTCATCCTAAACTCACCTTCATTATGTATGGATGATGAGATTCCATTGATATAGTTATTCGTTTTTTTTTTTCTCTCACAGATGGTCAGAATTTCATCTGGATTTGAGTTGAATCCTACTGATAAGTCTACTAGAGATTAGAAATTATTTAAAAAAACAGCAAAAGAAATGAGTAACTTTAGTTTGGTCTTAACCAAAATATCTATAGCTATTGTCAACTGGATCTTAGTTTGTCGTTTCTAATTCAAACTAATTAAGTTGTAAAGTTGACTCAAACCCCTAGCTTTTCCTATGTGTCATAATGCACATGGATTATAACGTAACACGTTTATGGCTTATACAAAAAGGAACAAAATTTAGAATTTAAGTCCCATGGACCAACCTTAACCTTGTGGGATTTTCAATGATCAAATGAACTAGAATCATGATTTGATTCATTTTAATACATATATTTGACATAAGAAATTATCTCTTGCAACTTGTTTGTATCATTATTTATTAATTCAATTTTAATATTTTTAAAGATTCTAATAATGGTATAAAATAATCTTGCATCTCAATTTAAATTATTTTTTACATATCTAAAATAACGATTTTTTCCCAATAAAGTTTAAATTATATTTTGAGTCTTTGAATTTTTCAGTGAATCTTAATTTGATCTTTCTAATTAAAAAAAGCACAATTCCATAAGAAAAACAAATGATTTTGCTCCTTAGTATTAAATTTGAGGGACTGTGTTTTTTAAAATGCTTTTTAAAACTCGTTAAGTTTAGAGAGCCAAATCATGTTATTAAAAATTTGAAGGACTAAATATTTTTTTTATGAAATTTTAGAGACTAAAATAAGTTTAATTACAAAATTCAGGAACTAAAATTTTATTTTTAAAAATATTTATCTATCATAAATTTTAGTGATTATGTAATAATAATACATACACCTTTATCCAATACAACGTAAAAAACATGTGGAAGGTAGAAACTCGGTGAGTCGCGTACGAGTTGAAGGGAGAAGATAAAATATAAATACAAGTAATATGATTATTATTTGTTTGTGATTGGTGAAATCTCATTTGTATTCCGCGTGGGCGTGTCTCTCTCTCTCTCTCTAGGGATCGCTCTGGTCAGCAATTGAACTCAACTCGTTCTCTTTCTCTCAACATAACTCACTACTATTAACCCCATCCCACCCAATACACTTCAATACCTAATTACTCGCACGCGCAACGCAAACCCAAACCCAAACCCAAACCTCGCCTTCATCTCTCTCAACACACTTACCCGCCAAAATTTTAATTAGCCTTAGCCCCCTCCAATTCAAACCTCTCTTCTCTTTTCTCTTCTATTCCCTCTCTCTCTCCTCTCCTCTCTCCCCTCTCTCTCTAGGGTTTCCCTCCCATGGAGACGGAGGAGGAGCTCGTGCCCGATCCCAAACCGGAGGACCAGACCGTGCCGCTTCAGAACGGGGACTCTGACCAGCGCTGCGCCAAGAAGCCCAAGGTTGACGCCGACGCCGAATTGAAGAGAGTGGCCGAGATTGTTCTCGTTCTCTCTACCATGGCCACGGTGCGTGCGGGGAGGAAGCCTTCAGACGCTGAGGTCGAGCTCATGAGAGAGGCGCGCGCTAAGCTCGCCGGCCTCTGCCAGGGTTTGGCTCCCAAGGATATTGTGGCCAGGGAAGCAATTGGCACCGTCATCGAGGATCTCGGATTGCACTCCAAGCTTAAGGACCAGAGGCTAGGGTTTCGAACTCCCAAGATGTCTATTGCCGAGAGGTATTCCCATGCTAAGTGGAAGGTAACTGCCAACCCTCTCTCTCTGCTCAATTTACTTCCGTTTCGTTTCAACTTGTTTGTTGTTTAGCGAAATTGTGTGTTGAAACTTTGTATCGCAGAACAACGGAGTGAGTTTAGAAGTCACGTGTGTGTCTGTGTGTGTGTCTTGGTTGTTTTGGATAATTATTCATGTGAAAACTTGTTATGAATGGTGCTTAAGTAAAATTAAGTTTGTTGTTGTTGTGAATTGTGTCTTGGATGAGGATAACAGCGTGTTTGGATATGCATCCTGTCCGTTTAATTTAGAAGAAATGTATAGTTTCTGCTAGCGTGTTTGGAAACTTGTTGGATAGGAAGAAAACATGCGTGGGGTGTGAAAGCTATAACAGTTAGCTTTTGGATGTCACATTCAAGATATGGGGACTAAACATGGTTTTCTTTCAATATTGATGTGAAAAATAAGCGTAACGAACGCATAATCAAGCAAACACTAAGAGTTTCATTTTCCTAGTCCTGTGAAATTCACCTGATACTTTTGCAAATTTTGTATTTCATAGTGGAGGAATCTTTGGGCAGATTATCGTGTACTAATGCGCTTAGGCTTGGCAAGTACTGGGCTTTTTTTCCTTTAATTTTCTGTTGCCGTCCCTTTCTTTGTGTTTGTTGGAATGTTGAACACTGTTTACAACAAGTATTATCTTTTTCATTTGCTCACACAAGAGATTTTTTTACTTATAGTGTGCATGCCAAGAATGACACTCTGCATTTCTTTTGATTAGTTTTTCCCTTTATTTTTGTCTTTCTCTTTTGCCATTTTGGTTCCTAGATGGAGGAAGCAAAGAAGTTTTCTGCACCTTCTACAACACATACATCTCAACCCTTACAATCAAACATTGGTGGACCTGTTGACAATCGTGTGCCATCACATGTTGTTCGAATTTTCCCTTCTGATAAACCAAGCCAGCCAGCAATCCCTTCTATGGGTGCCGTAGTGTCTATTCCTCCCCATGTTTCTGCAGGATCTTCTGCAGTATTGCAATACCAGTCAACTGGCAATGAAGTAAGACCACCTGTGGTTTCTGGTGTGATGCCTAGCGGTCACTTGGGGAGAAATTCGTCTTCCTTAGTATTGCCTAAAGTTGAACATCCACAGTTCAAAGTTGATGGAGGATCAAATGGGTCTTCTTATATGCTACAAGTCCAAGGTATTGTCTTCTGAAGCTCCTTACTGGATCCAACTTCCAAGGACTGGTTGAGTTACATTTACGATTGATGAATGACAGACACTGCAATATGTTTTCATTCTATAATAGTTGCAATACGTTGGAAATTTAGATTTTTTTACTGGGAAGCAATAAAATACATAACATTAACTGAATGTGCTGAAGAAAATACTGTAGTTTTATGGTTATATATTTACTGGTGTTTTTCCGCTTTAAATCACGGAGTGATTTGTGGTGAAGCCTGAAAGTTGACTGGATTTGTGTATATCTTGGTGAATATGTCTATTTTGAGTTGATTGAATGGATATAACCTCCAAGCAGATGTTGTTTCTGTTTCCTTGTTTTTGAAGACTGTGAAATTGAATTTCCTTCATTTTTTTTCCATTTAAATCTTTATTATTTGTTGGTAACTTATGAAAAATTGGCATTAAGATTTTAAGTTATTTTCATTTTTTCTAATTTTTTTCTTAGCTTGCTGGTACTGTATTGTGTCTTTATAATGTGCACACAAGTGTATCTTATGGCATTTTAGCCATGAAATTGAAGCTGGGAGCTGAATGTTATGACTTTTAAATTGTAGCAAATTCATCAGCAAACCAACCTTTGGTGAATGCTCCTGCATGGTCTATACCGACTCAAGCTGCTTCAGTAGCAAGAACTGTATCAGAAAACAAGGTGCCTGCGACTACCTCTGTGAAGGTTGAAGGAACATCTGACATAACCGTATCAAGGGCAGGGCCTCAAATAACAACAGACCCGAGCTTTAGACCATTTATCACTCCAACCGCTTCTGTAAATTTGTCTACTGTGCACCAGCCTTTGCAAGCCACGAACATTGTTCAGCCTCCTTTGATTCCCAGTCACACTGATATTGCAAAGGTTGTCCAGAAAGTGTTACAACCAAAGGTTCCCAGCCATCCCACTTGGATTCCTCCATCAAGGGATTATATGAATAAGGCTTTGACATGTCAGATGTGTGAGCTCAGTGTTCAGGAGGTTGATACTGTACTTCTCTGTGATGCTTGTGAAAAGGGATTTCACTTGAAGTGTCTGCAGCCCTCGGTCTTGAGAGGAATTCATAACAGAGTTGATTGGCATTGTATGAGGTGCTTGAGTATAAGTGGTGGAAAGCCTTTGCCTCCAAAGTATGGTCGTGTCATGAGATCGTCAAGCACACCGCCAAAATTGCCCTCTAATATCGGTGGTATTCAAGCTTGCTCTGAGAATAAAGCAGAGAACATAGAACCAAAGGTCTTGCAGATGGTAACAAATGGGAGCACTGTTCCAACTGTTGCCAGTGGCAATCACAATGTTGAGGTGCCATGTTACTCAAAGTTCCCTGATACCAAAGGTATACAAGGGATTGGCATTTCATCCAGTATTGAAGCTATCGATAAGAAGCCTGATCCAAACAACTCTATGAAATCTCTTGGCGCAGCTTCTAGTCCTTCTATTGGCTTGCTAGGTGAATGCTCTACTAAACAAATAAATTCTAAGGTTTTGACCAGTAAAGAGACTTCAGAACGTGAGTCTCTTCCTAAATTATCTGAGCCGGCTAAATGTGAAAGTATGCAATCATCTCAAAATTTTCAAGTGGAACAGACAATGTCAAAAGACAATGCTGAAGTATCACCAGATAAACACATTGATAGTAAAATTATGAATAATAATCAAAAGGACTCTCTTAAAGGGGAAAATTTAACTTACGATATTAAGCGTGATGACCAAGATGCTGCACTTGCAAACATTGTTGGAATTTCTGGAACTAATACTGAAGGTAGACAGGACTCAACATTATCTTCAGATGGTTCACATGCTATAGAATGGATTGGTGATGTAGTACAGCTCGTAGATGAAAAGATTTTTTACCAATCTTGTTGTGTTGATGGAGTAACGTATAGGCTACAGGGTCATGCTCTTTTTCCTACCAGTAATGGGAAACTAGCTCCTTCTAAACTCCAGGCAAGCAAATTATCATTATTTTCTTCCATTATATGCCAGCCATTGATTATACCATACCTGCAGGAATTTACCTGAAAAATTAAGTAGATATGAATACCAAAAACGTTTTAGTGTACTTCTCTTTTTCTTGTGTTTTGATTGATTTTCACCCTTGTGTAAACAAAATAAATTTTTTATAAATATGTAGAACTTTAACAAAAAGTTTATTCCATTTTTATTTTCAGTCTATGTGGGAAGATTGCAAAACTGGGTTAAAGTGGGTAAAGGTAACAAAGTGCTACTTTCCTGATGATTTGCCAGGGAATATTGGTCATCCGTGTATATCTGAAGTCAATGAGGTATTTTTCTACACATACCTACTTACATCTTTATATAAAATTATAATTAGATATTTTTTTCTTAGATCGATATAAAGGCTTGTCACTGGTATGTTAAGTATGTACTTTATATATTTTATCTAAAGCTACGCTGGTTTTTGCATGCACTTGTCGGTTTAAACTTGTAACCTTTAAAGTTAATTAATATTTTGTTTGATATTGCAATCAATGATAATTCTCCACATCCTGGACATTCTTCATCATTCTTAATCATGTATTGCGTGTGGATATTTTCTTATAGATATGTTTTCTTTGTTGAAGGTTTATGAATCTAATAGTGATAGAACTGAAATGGCTAGCTCTATTCAAGGTCCATGTGAAGTACTTCCGTCTGATAAATTTAAACAAGAAAATGACAGGCGATGTCAGTTAGGAATTGAGGAAAGTACTAGAATACAGCCCATTTTCCTTTGCAGGTTTGTTTCCTTAAATTTCATCCATCATTCTAGAGAGTTTTCATTTCATCTCGTTTTACTATATGCCTGTTCCATTCATATTATACATACAATTTTCGTATTTGTAAAGCAACTATCAAATATAAAATATGACTTCAATTCATCATTTTCTTGGTAGAAAATTTTAGAAAACAGGGAAATGAGAAAAAGAGCTGATTTAATTATCGAGTAGACTTGTCATAGATGGTGAAAAATTGAAAACTGAAACCCATTTTCATGCTGCTTGCGGACATGGCTGAGCATTGAGAATGTGCTGTGTTTTTCTACTATATATTCATTCCAATTTTTACATAACATAGATTGACACTATTAACTCTAGTTTATTTCAATTGATGAATTTTTGGTTCGTAGAAAAGAAACATGAAAGCAAATGCTTAATGTTTGGTAGTTACTTTTCCTGGGAAAAAAATGAATGTCAGACAGTATAATTGTTAATGAACCTGGAAGGATATCTTAAACAAGAGCTTTCATGCATGTGATGGAGATAAACTACCTTCATTTTCATGGAAAAACATTTGTGGTATCATCTCATTGGACTACCACAACGTGTTTGCGGTGAGAGTAAAGGCCATAGTAATCAATCTATTGCCAACCCCAAATACACTATAGTGGGATAACACATTGTGGAATGGCCACTATTTCAAATATATTTGTATGCAATTTAATAATCTGTACTTATAAATAATTTCTTTTAGGTTAGGGGGAAGGAAACAGTATATCTTACAGCTTTAAACATTCTGAGTGATTAACAGAAGAAGCTTGCCAGAAAACAGTAACAAGAAGTCTAAGACTGACGAAATGTTGGGAAGAAAGATGTAATTCTGTCGCTAGACATCTCTGGTGGGATGGGCGGGTAATAGATGGGATGTCTTTAGAAAGACCTGCTGAAGAGGTGGGGTTAGTTTTGTCTATAATTATCATTTCCACCCCGACTCCCCCCACCAACACAGTGGAGGGGCAAAATTAGATTATTGGAACTCATCATAATTGCTGTGGTTTTGGGAAAAAGCTGTCAATTCGGCTGTCAGCTGTGTGGTACTATGCCACTCTATGATGTGGCTGCAGCGCCCAGTGACCTCTGTGGTACTATTGCACTCTATTAATTACTTTGGTAACAGGTGGAGTGTGGACAAGACAGAAGAGCAGCCTGCTCTGTACTTAAATCCCCACTCCCTCTAATCGATGCTAGTGCTGGGGAAAAATTGGATTTTTGAAATCCATTCCGATCATGCTGTTATTGCGTGTGAAAAGCTTGCAATTTGGCCGTGACCCCAAAAATGCCATGCAGTGATGTTGCTAGTGTTATCAATTGTGGAAAGTTAGTAATCGGCCATATCATGTAGTGGCCAAATTGTGGAAGTCATTTGTGGTTGAAATATATGATATATATATATATATATATATATATATATATATATATATGTATATGAAAAATTAAATTGTTTTAAAATGGAAATGAAATGCATTAATATTAACTCAAAAGTTCAATTGGTTGGAGATTTACCAAAGATAACAAGAAGATGCTCCAGCCATGACTGGCAGCTGCACTCGTCGGTGGAGTTAAGATTGTGGATCCAAGGAATTTTTCAACAGTAGCACTATTGTGCCCCTATACAGTTATTTAGAGACACTGGATGTCACTGTAGTGCCCCGCGGCTGCTCTGTGTTGCCATCGTACATTACAACTTTTGCCTTGGTAACAGCCACTTTTAATAACAATAGCTGTACCTACTCATCTTGAATACCCATTACAAGGCCGTATTTGGCATATGGACTAATTTTTATTTGGCATTCAATTAATCCAGGTTTTACCAAATATTATGTGGATATGGTCATCTATTTAGGATTAAAATTCTAATTCAAAGTTCTGATGAAATTTATTCAATAGTTTGGAAGGAAAATGAATGCTGTTCTATTTGCATTTCTGTTCCTTTTTTATTGCATTGTGTATGTGTTTTATATGCTTGACTTCTCGTTTTGAATACACATTTTAAATGTTGGGACTAGCAGTGAAACTATTATACTGTCCTCGTATATCGGGCTTGTTAATCAATCTGGACAAAATCTGAATAAAATCAGTGTTGACATTTTTTCCTTGTAGATGTTTTTTTTCTGGTCTTTTTGTTTTGAGGTGTCTTAAGTGATTTTGGCTTGTTTCGCAGGTGGTTTTATGATGAATTCAAAAAATTATTTCAACCTGTAATCAGTTGATAATGTCATGAACGTATATGTTCCATGATTCGTACACTGCAATTTTGTGGTGAGTATTTGATCCATTATCTCTCCAAAATGTTGGCTTAAACTTTGTTTATTCTAATGTATATTTATTGCCTTTAAAATAAATCGGGTGCCATTTTAAAATCTTAGAACCATTGGATATGGGGGGTTATATTCCTGAATTCAGGTCGAATTTATTTGCTTCTTGATCTTGGTCTTGCATACCTGATAGTTCTCCCATTTAAAAAAATAATGCTGTAAAAATTCATAGAATCTAAATTTATTAATGTAATAAATTGATGAAACAACAAAAAAAGGAAATTTATTGGAAATTTGGGATAACAGCCGTAATAAGCAGATGGAATTTTCAAGTAGTTTCAAACTGAAATTAGCCAACTATCTTAGTGGTGGTAGAATGTGTTAGAAGGTGTAAATTGGAAAGTATGTTGTTGATACCCTTCCATGAAGAGCACCGGATTAATTTTCATTGTGAATTGGCTTTGGTAAAATAATCTATCGGTCATTGATTTCTTGTTGGCTTTTACTAAAATCTCACAAGGTTTACTTGCATAATGTATCTTCGGTAGTAAGAAGAATGTAACATACTTGTTAGCACATTTGGTCTTTCTATTGCCATCAGAATTTAAATTTAGTCTTCCCATTTTTTTCACCAATTTGATTCCCACTATTTTAATTTAGCTAATTTAATCGGCATCTAATATTTGATAAAAATGTCAGAATGGATATGCTGACATGGCATTTTACGATACTGTCACATTAATATTTCTGTTTAATATTGGATGTTATCTTAATGAATGAGAAAATATTATGCAATCATCAGGCTTTACTTACCTTCCCGTTGAGTCAGATTAGATTTATTTGCAACCAAACCCTAATTTTTAAAATACACTATTATTGGTTAAAATTTATTACAACTTCTGAAATGTAGGTTCCACTCCCCCTTTTTTTTTTTTTTTTCTGAATATCACTTATAATTTGGGAGCTTTAATAATTTCAACAAAAATAATGTCTTATATTATTGCAGTCCCTTGATTCTCTCCGTCCCAGTTCCCGTGATGATCTTTGACGATGTGCTTTTGATTGGATGCAGGCAGGTATTTTGGGGGTTAGGAAACGGGGTTTTTCTTGTACTGCTGGGTAATTGAGCATGCATTAAAATTGTTGAGACACATTATAAGGCGCATTGCAGCAACTTGCCTCGTGGTACTAGAATGTTCTACCATTTCTGCATGAATTGCATTTGATGTAAAATATGTAGCTGAAGGAAGCTGTGTGGACTGCTTAGTTTTTCTTAGCTTTGGCTTTGGTAGTTCTTTTCCCGATAGATATTCATTCTGTATAATTCTTTTTCGGGCATTAGGCTCTTTAGGCCCAATAATCACATTATCATCTTTGAATTAGATCAGTGTAGTTTCCTTAGCATGCTGAATTGTAAGATACTTCATCTGTACAAAAGCCATTTCTTCTAAAATGCATAACCATTGGATATCACATTCCTTCAGGTTCTGCAGGCTGATCATAGGTCGATGTGATGTTTTATTTCATTAGTTGGTAGTGTTGTTTACGACGGTTGTTTTAATAAAGTTAAAATTATTCACTTAAAAAGTAGGTGATATTGCTTAATTCAAGTGTTTTTTCTCTTCATTTATATTTTGTTTGGTTCCCTTGCTGAGAATCTCTTCCACTTGTCAAAAGAGGATAGGCAAGAGATCACTTTATTGCAGATCATGTTCCATCATTTTTCCATTAATGGAGAAAGAGAGATGTGCAGAGTGGAAAATGACTTTGACCTTCTTACAAAACATACCATTGAATCAGAAACCATGAAGGGTAGAAATTCAATACTTCAACAGAAGAAATTCCCAGTCCAACGCATGAAAAGCTTTTCTAACATCAAACGAAAAAAAAAGACTCTAATCTTGATATGCCTTCAGAGTAAACTTAAAATACTTTTTTTTTTCTTTTTGTAATCTTAGTTATAACAAAGTAAAATAATTATTATAGAAGTCAACAATCTTAATATATATGTATATGATAACCAATAATCAAGTGTAAGAAACTTTATACTCTTAATACAATCTAATTAAATTAAAAAAAAAAGATACAAATAACTAATTGAATTTAGTATTATTCAAACTATTTTTACCTATTTGAAAATTTCCTCCTTAATTTCTCTATGCCCTTGGTTCTTGTTGGTTTTGCTCAACAGATGTGGAAGTGAATGATTCTTTCTATTCCTTCCCTCACTTTTCTTGCTGCAGCTTGTGTATTTTTTTTTTTCTATCTCAATATTAAATAGTGATTTTTCACCCTTTTTTACTATGTATAAAAATTTAAAACCGTAAAATATATAGACAAATCTGCAAGTAAATCTAAACTTGGTTATAATCTACTTGACACAAATCCTCAACAATGACACAAAATTTGTTAATGGTTTGTTCACTTAATTGTGATTGTATTTTATATGTAAGCAGATGAAAATAAAGGATTGATGGACACTAAAGAAGTTATTAGTGGAAAGTTAAAGCTAATTTCTCTTATATAAGTGTGTTTATATATATATATATATATATATATATATATATATATATTGAAGAACACTTATAAAATTCTTTATTTTGAGTTACCTTGGAAGTTTAAAGTACATTTTAATGATTGTGCGTAATATTTAATATTTTAATTGTGATACCGGTAGTATTGATATACTATCATATGATGTTAAACAAATAATATTTTTATTTATTTATTATTCTATTATTAATACTACTTTTTTAACAATATCATTTTATTTTTACCATATAAACAACTGATATATATATATATATATATATATATATATATATATATATATATATATATATATATATATATATATATCCACTAATAACAAAAATAAATTTATTATTTTATTCTAGGTAATTTTAATCTTTTATAAATAATTTCTTACTATAAATAGTTATCTTAATTTAAAAAATAATTAATTATAAAAAAATTACTTTCATTCTTCTTTTTATTAAATGAAAAAAATAATATTCCACTTTTACTATTTTCCTTCCCTATCCATTTCCAGTCCACCAAACACATGGATAATTTTTAATTTGTGATTTACTTTTATTATTTTAGTATCTATACTTTTTTATAAAAAAAAAAACACTATTTTCATATAATTCTCAATTATCTATAATTATGTTATTTTCATTTTATATTTTAAGTAATTAAAATATTTTTCATTATATTTTAAATGAATGTATTAACTTAAACATTCAATCAAATGAACAAAATTATACATGCAACTAAATATTATTTCAAAACTAAAAGTTTTAACTAAGATAACATATTACAATAACAAATAAAACAAATCAAGATTACACATAAAAATGGAAATATTAAAGTAACAATTTATAATAAACCATACAAGAACACACCTTCGTGAGTTATGCTCATTGTCATTCTTTGATCGACCTTCCTCTTCACACGTTCTTTCTGCTCACTGTTTCTGCGCATCTGTTCCTTCTCACATACCTGAAAGTCTCTAAAACATGTCTGGGGAAGAGGAAGAAAACGCCGCAGAGCTCAAAATTGGAGACGGTAATTAATTTCTTTTTATTTACAAATTGATTTTCTTATTTGAATCGTTTTGCTAGAAATCAACCTCTTGTCCTATAAAATCGGGGTGCTTTTCGCGTAGGGCTTGGGGTAGTGTTTTGCAATCTGTTACTTTGTGCTTCATAAATCTTCAGGTTGAATTGGTGGAATGTTTGATGAGGTATAGCATTGTGTTACAATTCGTATATGAATTGGGTTAACCCTAAACTCTAAATTATAAGCATAAGTTGTTTTGGTATGTAACTTTACGAAATTCAATATTCTTAGTTTAGTCCCTGATTTTAGGAAACAACATTGACGAGAGTAAAAAAGGAAATAGAAAAGGGCTGAAGTGAATGCCTTTTTGACCCAATTGTAGGTTGGGTGAAATTAGGGACTAAATGATCGCATAAAATTTAAGTTTTAAAATGGGACTTTCTGTATTTGAATAATTTAATTTTAAATAAATGGCCTATTGATAAATGGTAAAATTTGATGCTGCTAACAAGCATGGCTTACCAAACTGCATCACTTGCTGGATCTACGGTGGTAGGGTAGAAGGCTGAATGGTCTGTGCTACTAGGGCATTTAGTAACACCATCGTGAACAAACTTAACTTATATGCTAAAGTCTATTAGGAAGTGAGTTTAAACCTAACCCATTCTCATAAAACCTGCTGTAAGGTGACATTGTCTCGCTTATATACTGCAAATTGGTCTTATTTATAGTTGATGTGGGATTTATAGACTCACCTCATGTCGGGATATAAACATCTTATGTGTGTTACTAGATATTTTTGGGTGGTTTAGGTGACATGATAGACCCAACAAACCTAAGTAGGATATACTCTGATACCATATTAGAAAGTGAATTTTGACCTTATTTCTAGCTGATGTGGGATTTTAACAAAGACCAAGCCATTGGTGGTATTTTCTTTATGATCAATGTCTTTTGTTATAATTTGCTCAACTTTTTGCTTTGATTATCCCCTGATTTTGAGTTATAATTTTTCTTGCCAATGCTGAGGTAGTGACTAAATGTGAGGGATTGTTGGTGTTACATCACCGGATCCAATGATTCTGCTATATATATGGTTTGATTGTATCATATCATACTCGAATGCTTGAACATGTTTTATGTTGGTATACTTGTTTCCAGCTTTTTTCTCACACTAATGAAATAAGTTTTTTTCTTCAGAGTTTTTGAAGGCAAAGTGCTTAATGAACTGTGAAGTTTCATTGATTCTTGAGCACAAGTACGAGCAGCTTCAACAGACATCTGATGATCCCATGAATCAAGTTTCTCAGTGAGTTTGAATACTTAATCAAGTTCATGTTTATTTGACACAAAGGTCCTGAAATAGTGTCTTTTTCTGGTGCCCTCAAAATAATTAGTTTTCTTGACAATTGGGTTGCAATTAATTCCAAGATTTTATCTTTTATGACACCGCTGAAAAATATGTTCCTCTTTGGTTTCCTTTAAATGTTACAACATTAGGGTCATAAAACATATTGGCAAACATCGTGGTCCCAATTGAATTTTTTGCCTCAACTAGATTTGATATTGATAATGAGATGGAAGAGGAGCAAAGTAGTTGATCACCTAATGACTCTGATTCTTTTTCTGTTCTGTATCAGGGTATTTGAAAAGTCGTTGCAGTACGTGAAGCGATTCAGCCGCTATAAAAATCCAGATGCTGTTAGACAAGTTCGAGAGTATCCTCCAAAACTAAATTAAATGACCCATCTGTCATTTCTCTTATCACTCGTTTAATTTTGGTCAAATCATGTGGGTTCCTATATAAAAATATTGATCTAAGTTTCTTTCATATCATTATTGACTTTTTTATTGTCTATGTTTTTGATAGCTTAAATGACTATTGTATCTCATTTAGTACATCTTAGAAAGTTGGTCTATGTTAATTCCTCTTTTCCTGGAATTAAATTCAAAGAAACTTGACATTTACTGCCTTACTTAAGAATTTGATCTTAACTAACGTACAGAATACTTGCAAGATATCAATTGGCTGAGTTTGAGGTAATACAACTATTTCCTTCATGAATTCAGTTAGGGATGCAAGTGTTCACATTTGATATAAAAAAAAAAAAATTCAGTTACCAGTTTCAGACAATACAAGATATGATTTTTTTTGTCTAAATGAATCTGTTGCAGTTGTGTGTCCTTGGCAACCTTTGCCCGGAAACTGTGGAGGAAGCTATTGCTATGGTTCCATCTATCAAGGTAAAAGCTTCTCCCTTTTTCTGTGGTAGGATTTTCTTTTTGAGAGTAGGCAAAGTTTAAGTGCTTTCCATTCTCCCTTTGATGATGAAGGAAGGCAGTAGTGGATTAAATAAAAGCAAAATATGATATTTGTTTTTCTATAATTTTCTGCTTTTATAACTGATAAAATTTGTTTAGACAAGTAAATTTTGAAACACCAGTAAGGGTGTAAAGTAATTTAGTTTACAGAACACCTTGAAGTTACAGACAAAGTAAATACTGATAATTGAAGGATTATAGTAAGTTTAAATTACCTTCATTTTCTCCGCATCCTTGTTATGTGACAAAGAAGGATGTAGAGGATTTAATAAGGGCAAATATGATATTTTATATAAGTTTATGTTGTTATTGCTAAAATTCAATTTTACAACTAAAGTTTGAAATATCAGTGATAATTGAACTATAACTTTTTTATAAATTTTCTGTTCTTCTGATTGTTAAAATTCAGTTCTGACAAGCAAAGTTTGAAACACAAGAAAGGGTTTAAAGTAATTTTGTTTCCAAAGCACCCGTAAGTGGATAACCGAAAGAAAAGTAAATGCTGATAGTTGAAAGGATTTTGGTACGTTAGCTAGAGATCTTGCATTTTTTTTTCTTATCCCTGAAACAATTCTCTTCATTTATTCACCCTCTAAGCATGACATGTTGGTTACATAGTTCCCGTCACTTACTGTAACCTCACTAGCTTACTATCTGCTACGTTGTTACTTTGAAATATTATTCATGCCTTATTGGGTTCTGTGTAGCTGCTAATGAGCAAGTTATATTTTTGCATAATATATCTGAATAGTAAACGTAACTTCCGTTAAATCATTTACATTAGTTGCTCTAATTTTTTTACCTGCAGACAAGAGGACGGGCTCAGGATGATGAAGCAATTGAGAAAATGTTGAATGACTTGTCATTGATTAAGAAATTTGAATAAATATTTCTTACATTGGGAGTATGATATAACGTTACTTATACCATATCACGTCACCTGATGCAAGCAACACATTCTTGTGGTTTGTATTACAGAAACCCTGGATAATATCTAGTTTTTTGTGACTATCTAAGAAGGATTTTGACACATGCATGCTGGTGTATGAATGTGGCTTTAACTTGTTATGTGGTTAGTGTGTTGCTGTAGCCCTCTGTTTATAGCAAGACTGATTATTATACATTAAGTGGTCACAGTGGTAAATGAAACTTGATGTAAGTCTTGGTTCCTACAAATGTACATGTCCTAGAAGTTAACAGTCGTCGTTACTTAACAAATTTTGGTATTTGTTAAGAGTGCTCAAACTCAAAAGTCTTTGCAATGCCTTTATTTTGCTTAATATGCATTACCTTTTAAACATAGTCTATTAGGTAACTTTTACCATAACCTGAGGGAAGAAAGATTGTGAGTGAAGAAAATAATGAAAATGTAAGCCATAGGAAAATTGGTCACCACCTGGTGAGGGTCCACTCTGTTGTGGTAAGATTCAAGGGATTATGAGAAGATTTTTTAAGGTGAAACTAAAAAGGTATTAGAAAGATTTCTTATCTATTACTAAGCTATACATCAGGAAGGAGTTCTAGGTTTCTCAAGGAGGGATTTACTTATATAAGAGATTGATGTAACAAATTGTGTCAGTAAGGGAAACGTGGGGAGTTAGTAGGAAGATAAGGAATATCTGGGTGTAAAGAACAATGATCATAGCGTCTCAAAGACCACATGTTCCTATTTTCAGTTTTAGTCTTTGTCTTGCATTGTATATATACCACAGATATTGATATCCAACTATACCTGTAATAATGTAGTGGACTTGGTTGATTGAGTGTTTAAATTCACTTTTTATGGTGCAATGATATTCTTCTAGAGAACTTGGAAGTTAATCCTCACTTGGTTCTTGCTAAGCTTCACGTTCATCATATTCTATTCATCATATAAAACAACCCTTATTCTCGAATATGTTCTCTTAATTACTAGTAAAATTGAATATTATATGTAAAGGGAACAAAGACGATCAAGAATGAACCTCTAATAAGTTTCTAGCCAATGGTATTCATAACCTGGTGGTAATTTTCCATCCCAATCAAGTGAAATCCATTGAAATTCCCAGTTCAACATATCAAAGGCTTTTCTAACATCAAACGAAAAAATAATAATCAGATCTCTAATCTTGAAATGCCTCGAGAGTAAACTTAAAATACCTTATTTTTTCTTCTTTTTGTAATCTTAGTTATAACAAAGTAAAATAATTATTATAAAAGTCAACAATCTTAATATATATGTATATGATAATGAATAATCATGTGTAAGAAACTTTATGCTCAATACAATCTAATTAAATTAACAAAAATATTGAATATTGAAAACCTCGTTGATGGATATTATAGTTGAGGATGGGGGGCACTGTGTCAAGAAAGAGGATGAAAAAAAGGTGGGCAACAAAACAAAGGATGATACAAATAACTAATCTAATTTAGTATTATTCAAACTATTTTCACCTATAATAACTCAATCCAACTAGCATAATTTGTCCTTCTCAAAATTATGTTAGTCGGTTCTATCCAGATTATGAACCAACTAGTACCAACAAATATCCTAATAAATAAATATTTCTATTAATAAATAAAAAGTACCAAAAAAAGGCATCAAAGGGGGGACTGTCTCAATAAAATTTCACATAATATTGTGTTTATCTCCAACTCCATAAATATTCATTAGTTTCAATAGAGTTTCAGCAATTTTAATGTTTGTTGGTATAGACAATTAATGCCTTCAAGTCGAATGAAAATAGAAACAAAACGGTTGAAGTAGCTTCACGATATCATACATTTAAGTCTCACGTCGGAAAAGATAAACCATTTGCGTAAGCATCGTGTTTGTGACCATTTTTATTTGTTTGGGTTCTAAATACCAAGAATATATATTCTTTATACGATAAATATTAATAGGTATTAGACCTAATATTTTTGTTCTTGGAATCTTGACAGAAAAGTTTTAAGTCCTGAATTCCACGCACATCTCCTTCTTACCAAAATCATTGAACTCGAGGAACTATATGTGTTTGCTATGCAAACAAAGTATGAAGAACTTGAAAGTTCATGAGAATATATATGAAGAACTTGATTATACAATAGCCTATGCAATTTTATATAGTGGATAGGCATGTGGATGCTTACCTCAAATTCTGGCACTATTACTACTTACTTATTCTTCACAGTTTGAACTCACTTAATTGGTGTGAAAAACCACGCACCGTAACTGGAGATTATTGATTTCTACTTTTTAAACCAATCAGCACTTGCTATACAAAAATGAACGCAATGAATGTGGATGAACCCTAAACCCTAAGAAATGTCCTTTTCTGAAAACAAAAACATATTTTATGTTCTTCTTTGTCGTCACAAACCGCTCTATGCTGCATTTTGCCTGAAAAGTTTGATACCAATAACTGCCATTCTTCAATAATTCTGGGGTCCTTGTTCCTTTCTAGAGTTACACAAAAAATATATTTTAGATCACTGTTCCTTTTCAATTTCCACATGCATCATTTTCATTCTTTTAGAAAATATGCCCAACCTAGATACCTACATGCCTATATCAACAGGAAAGAGAAATTTTATTTTTACATCTCAGTTTTATATATATTATTAATTATTGTTCTTATACTTTATCGCTCATTGGATTTTTCAGAATCTGTTTTTTTCACTTAACATGTTCTCTTTTTCTCTTTTGTAGTGTGGTAGTAGACCAAACTAAAATGATGAAATTCATAGTGGACAAAACGGAGCCAGGAGATTCTGTTCATAGTTAATTATAACAGCAGCAGTTTTTAACATAAATAATATATATTAATTGTGGCTAAATTTACAAAGATATTACAAGAACATAGAATTATAACCACATATGTTTTTAGGAAAGAGTTAAATATGTTTTTGGTTCTTTAACTATAAGTGAATTTTGAAATTAGTCTATTTCAAAACTTTAAACCAATTTACTCCTTCATCTTTGGAAATACGTGGATTTAATCATTTTAATAATTAATCAAATTTTATTAGGTTTATTTGAAGTTCCGTACGCATTTCATGACTGTATTTGAGTTGTTTATATCATTTGATACATTTTTGTTTTAATGTTAAGTCAAATATTATTATGAAACGTGTTTTGAAATATCAAATAAACTTTACAAAATTTGATTAAAAGGACTAAATCCACGTATTTTGAAATATGAAAGACTAAATTGGTTCAAAGTTTCGAAATTAACTAATTCCAAAATTCACTGAAAGTTAAAGGAAAAAATTATATTTAACTCTAAGGAAAAAGAATTTTATATCAGTATATATATATAAGTAGGTAAAATTAACTTATTCTTCTTTTATAGTTAAGCATTCTCACTTAAACTTTTATTCTACTTTATTATAAGGGCCACAGAAGAAAAACTGTATATGCAGAGAAGGTGTTGCAGAATAATATATGCAAAAGGGAAATAACTACCAACTTTGACCATTCCACCATGTCTTTGACATCTCTTCTAGGGCTAAAAGTCCCTCTTTTTTTTTTTCTTCAATGACCTTATTTAGTAACTAAAGGTACCCTCTACAAGCTCGTAATTATTTTCGTTTCTTGAAAAAATGGCTAATCATGATAATTCCTGAACCACTGGTCTAAATAGTTCATTCAAACTATGAACACCAAAAAGGTTAATTATAAACTTAGATCTTATAGATCTTATATATATATTTTCTGCTTTATTTAATCTCTACACACCAAAAGAAACATTAATTATCTCTGTATGAAAGTTTATTTTCAATCTTACCGTGTTATAAGCACAGAAACAAACGAATGTATTTTTTATGCAGACACTAAGATGAAAAATAGTGTCAAAATGCAGGTATCAGTCATAGTGTACTTTTTACATATATCATCAAGTGTAATTTTTCTTTTGAGAGAGTGAAATCCTATTGAACATGCATTGAAGATTTGATAAACCCAACACACACTTACAATATTTTTATAATAACAGTTAAAAATTATGCAGAATCACCAAATGCTAATAGAAAACCAGTAAAATGTGCTCTGTGAGCATTATTTACAAATTGCAAGAAGAAAAAGTGGTTTCATATTTCAAGTAAATGGCGTCTATCACGGTGGTTTGAACTTTAAGAAGGAGCTAAAAGGAAGAGGGGGCCATTAGAACAAAGTCAGATCACAAAGATTCTAAGTTTATTCAGTAGAGCCTTCGAAATTATATATATATTCGTTAGGATAGACTCTAACTTGGCTCTAACACCATGTTAAAAGTGAACTTTTAAACCTAACTCAACCTCACAAAACTAGTTTGTAAAATAAGGTTTGCACATTACTTATATATTATGAATTGGTCTTATGTGGGACTTTCAACATACACATATATAAATATATAATATATGTATGTATATATTTGTAGGACTCATATATGTGTGTGAATGTGTGAAAAGAGAGTCAAAATGGCATCATTTATATGTGGAGTTCAGATTTGGAGTGTGGAACTTTGATTCTATCTTTTCTTAAATGATCTAAAGAAGCTAATTAGGGTATATAATATGATAGGTTTGTGTAACCCTACAAAACAGTTAACAGAACCAATAACTGATGCAGTTAGTTAATTAATTAGAATTTGGTGGGGAAAATATAAAAGTGAGATTGCGTAATTTTACATGCACTCCTAGGATCATTCAACCCTATATGTGAAAATAAGTCTCAAAGCCTAGTCCTATATATATAGTTCAATAATTAATGAAATTACGAAAAAGTTTTTACTTTTGCTTTCATATTCTTAATTTGTAGCGTACGTTTCCTTTCATTATTGATGGAAATTCTACATGGATGCACATTTTTAAAAACCAGCCTATGGTATAGCACTAGTTGTTCTAGATCACATGCTATAATAAAATGAAATCATGCATGTTAGAGCTCACAAAACTTCTTTTCTTTAGATAACTCACTTCTTAGCTACACGTCAAAAAAGCTTATAATTAATCACAAAATTCAAATTACACAAATTTTTGTGTAATACCAACGTTGTTTAAGGTTTAATGTTTAGTGTTTAGAAAAAAAAATACAATAATAATGAGTTTTATAACTTCTTCCACCATTGAGATAGTATTATTAGTTAATTAATATATTTGAGGTATTTATATTCACCATATTTTAGAAATTATGAAATATAACATAGAAATATATGGCTATATTTATAAGCAAAATAAATTATGAAAAATTAAGTACAAATATCTTACAACTTAACCTTACCCTTTTTCACATAATTTGATTAACCTCACACATATAATGTTAAAATAGTTATTATTTTTGAAACATCTAACTGACCTAATCATATTAACTACTCCCTCCTGAATTTATCCAAGTTTCAATACTAAAAAAACTCATTTTCTACAAATTTAGTTTTGCAATTTCTTTTATAAAAAATATTTATAAATTTTATTATGAAAAAAAATTTACACAAAATTGCTGCAAATATTTTGTATAAAACATTTTTTACAACAAATTTTGCAGAAAATACTAACAAATTTTATAATTTTGTAGAAAATAATTATTTATGAAAGAATTACCTACTAATTAAAATTTTCAGAAAAAAAAATAGTAGAAAAAAAAAATTTCTTACAAATTATTTTAATAAATTTACAAAAAAAGTCATATGTAATATAAAAAATTTTATTGGTATATGAGCTTATTTCTTAATTCCACACTGCACACCAGACGAATATAATTTCATCCTATATTTTCAGGAAAACAAATTACAATAGTAACTAAAATAAATGAAAGAAAGGTATACGAACTTAACCATTACTCTTTCCAAAACCAGGTTAGGAAGATGAAAATGTGTCATCTATTTCAACACACTATTTCTTTTGACCAATAAAATTCCAGAACTATAATTGCTTCTCTACTTTGTTTTTGAGGTCTTCATTACACAAGAGAGAACGCGATTTCACATTAAGAAGTAAATGAACTTTATTGACCATATATATGTAAAAAAGGAATTAACAATCACACACATGTCATTGCTTAATTCATTTGTATATAGTTTGGAAGCAACACTGAATTCTTGGGGTATCTGCTTTGAAGTTTCTTGTTGCATTTTTTTCCCCTTGTAACAACTAAAGACAAATTCTAAGGACAATGTGAACTGTGATTTCTGAAAAGTAAAATTAGGATTAGATTCTCTATCGTATTTTTTCTCTAGTGATCCTCTACTGTGTGTCTTAATTAGAATATACTGATGAACACTTATATCAACGCTTTAAAATATATTACAAAAGTTTTTAAAATTTCTTACCCTTTAAATTAGGAGAATATGAAACGAAAGTAGCCAAGTTAATAAGTTATAGGAATGTGAAGAAGGTGAATACAACCCAAAACAAAAGTAAAGTGAAGAAATACCATTCCATTCATTCGTTTTGGTAGGTACAAACTGTTGAACCTTGATTTCTGGGGTGATGACTTAATTAACAATGAAATAATTAATCATGATTAAGCTTTTTATGGATTACTTTGACTCTTGTTATTTTATAATAAAGCCCTAAATAGCCGACAAAAGTAATCAATCTTCTCACAAGAATAAACCTAATACAAAAATGCAAAAGTTGGTCAGTAAAGAGTAATCAATTTAAGCTGTTATTGTTTATATCGAAGCAAGTAAAAGGAAACTTACGTAGCCTTAGGAACCATTATTTCACCATATATGTAGATATGCTTAATTGATTCCTTAAAATACGTATCATTACTCAATAATCTGACATTATATTTTAATCTAAACCGCTTAATCACTTCTATCATTATATGCATTGAGCTAGCTTGTGTTTTTTTATATATGATGGAAAACTTTGCATACTACTTACTCACTTATCATTTACTACATCCTTTTCACAATGGAATCACATTCTGCTACATATTTCTATATAATTAACAAACATTACATTTTGTTCAATCCAAGAATTGCTCATAAAGTTTTTATATTCTTGTTGGTCACATGAACTTTGTCTCTCCAACAAATTTTGTTTTGTATCAGAATTCATATATGTAGCTTCTGATACAAAGATCCCGCACCAGTTTTGGGCCTTCTGTGTTGCACAAAAGGCCCACATTCTCTGCTTTTAACTTTTTCTGAGTTTCTTTGTTATTATTATTATTTTTCTTTTCCCATTGCATAGTTAACTAATTTATTTATAATGATAGCAACAACAACAGAAAATAATAATAGCAGATTGCTTGCCATTTGTATCTACCAAGTTATTAACATAATATACATTGAAGAAATAATAATAATAATAATAATTATAACAACGAAGGCTCTTCCTTCTCTATATATACCAAGTCTCTACCATCTCAGTTTTCCAAACTCTCATATCTTCAAACACTCTTTCTTCTGTCTCTTCTCAGACACACTTAATTTCTCTTTCACTCTTTCACTCTTTCACCTCCAAACCCTAAACCTAGTCACTGAATCATGGCTCCCATGGGAGACAATGTTGTCGTGTCCAACATGGAACTTGAGAGGTTGCTCAGCATGAAAGGAGGCAAAGGAGAAGCCAGCTATGCCAACAATTCCCAAGCACAGGTACCATGTTAAAGCACACCCACAAATTTCTTAACTTTTTTCTGATAAATTAAAGAAACTGCTGTATATATAGATATAGATATATAGATATATATAATATGCTGATACATAATAATAACAGTACCCTACATATGTTTGGTGGTGACAATCACAAAACATGCATTATTATGAATGAATGAAGGTGTGACATGCATTGATTAACATGCAGGCCATACATGCGAGGTCGATGCTTCATCTTCTGAGAGAGACTCTGGACAGAGTTGAGCTTGTCGAGGGTCGTGAGGTGCCGTTTGTGGTGGTGGATTTGGGGTGTTCGTGTGGGAGCAACACCATAAACGTCGTCGATGTCATGATAAAGCACGTTATGAAACGCTACGAGGCGTTGGGGTGGCAGCCACCGGAGTTTTCAGCTTTCTTCTCCGACCTTCCCAGCAATGACTTCAACACGCTCTTTCAGCTGCTTCCTCCTCTCGCCAACCACGGCGTCAGCATGGAAGAATGCCTTGCCGCCGACAACCACCGCTCCTACTTCGCCGCCGGAGTCCCCGGTTCTTTCTACCGGAGGCTTTTTCCGGCGAGGTCTGTGGATGTTTTCCACTCGGCCTTCTCTTTGCACTGGCTTTCTCAGGTAATAACCACCATTTGTTATTATTATTATTATTGTATGTTTTTAGGGTAAATTACACCTTTGTCCTTCCAAAATTTACATAACTCTTAATCATTATTTAACATACATTATACACACCTCATCTTTCACTGAAAAGCACCTTATACCTATCACTTCTAAGGGGTTAATAAATAAAGATATCATGTAGATTTCAAAAAACTCAAGATAAGTATCATTACAGTTATAATTATTATTATTATTATCTTCTATCCGTCTATTAATAATATTCAAATGCATCTTTTATTGGTAATATCAACCATGGCTTTTCGTTTGTGACTTTCTTTTATGTTTTCAATAACTCATTTTGTCTAAATTTCATTTCTTATTTCTTAAAGATTTACATTTATCATAAAGAAATAGATTGTCTTGTACAAATATTAACAAATTAAAAAAAATGATATTTTTTTTACTTATTCTGAAAAATTAAATTTTTTTCAAACTAAATACTTATTCTGTTTTGTGGGTGAATAGATAGTTAATTTATTCATTTTTCTCTTTGCAATTGAAGTGGCTAAATTATTACACAAAATAATAATTCATTTCAAATCATTCTATGTGTATCTTTCATCATTAGGTTGTCCAGGATCTTTTTAAACCTTTCAATTAGAATTTCAACTTTAAGGTATCACACCCATTTATTAGAAAACTTTTGGCCTATAGCATTAATTTGATAAACCCTTTTGTATTGTTCACATAGTCTTTTATTATAATTCACTCCCCAACCTACCCATAAAAAAAAAAATCAAAGATTCTATTCCTTATAGTCTCTGTGTCATTGTAACATGTAATTTCCTTGACAAAATGAAAGAGATAATTGCCTCTTCCCGAGAATAAGACAGTAAAACATCATTAATTTGAAGCCTAAGTCATAATTTATGGTCAAAAAGTGAATGCAGCAAACCCATGGTCTATAGGGTTGAAAAAAAAGGAACCATGTTTCAGGGAAACAAGTAACGTGTTTGGACAGTAATTTCCAATGCATGCATTATAAGCACCCAATGTTATTCCACTTTCATGCATCTTAAATTTCAATAATAAATGGGGCCACCACACAGAATTTGATCACCAAAAGACACACAATTGGAGTTGGGAATCCCCCAGTAAAAGTGTGTACTATTTTTGCTGCTTATTTACTGCTCACACACATTTACTTAACATGTTTTTTACCATACAAAATTTTCTGATTTGCTGCATAAAGTGTGCACTAAAGTAGAACTGCATGAAATTGAATCTGCTAAATAAAGTTCCATGTTAGGCCTAGGTAAGTGTATCAGAAAGAGTTTTACTGTTGATGTTTGAGTAAGTTTTGTTTGGTTGAGAGAGTGCAGGTGCCAGAAAGTGTTGTGGACAAGAGGTCAAGTGCATACAACAAAGGAAGAGTTTTTATCCATGGTGCTGATGAGAGCACAGCAAATGCTTACAAGAAACAATTCCAAACAGATTTGGCAGGGTTTCTGATGGCAAGATCAGTGGAGATGAAGAGAGAGGGGTCCATGTTCTTGGTTTGCTTGGCCAGAACTTCAGTGGACCCTACAGACCAAGGTGGGGCAGGCCTTCTTTTTGGGACCCACTTTCAGGATGCTTGGGATGATCTTGTCCAAGAGGTAATTATCATAATCACAAACATTTTTATGCATGCTTGTGTCAACAGTGCTTGCCCACTTCACACACCCTCTATTTCCCATTTCCCATTGGCAGACCAAAAAGGATTAAAAGACACTGTAGAGATTAAAAGACCACAATGCTCAAGTGTTGTAGGCATCACCACAACTTATCATGAGTTTTCACTGCCCAAGTTTCAAACAGATTGGTCCCAGCCGTTGATTAGCCTCCCCTCATTCATCCACCCATCCATTTCTTGATCATCATGTCGGCAGAAATAATAATTAATTGCCTGCTGGCACTGTCTTGTGGTCCATAATGTTGACCAGCAATTAGGCTTTGGATATCCAGAGTTTAGAACAAACACTGAATCACATCATCATGTCTTAAAGCTATAGACAAAATGGATATGCATTCATCTCATCAGTTTTCATACCACCATGATATTCTATATGGGACCCAACATTGTCTTTCATCAGAGTCAAAGCCATGCACTTCTGTTCTAACAATTATCCTCTCTACACTTCCAAATTCCAAAACTGTAATCAATGAAGTACAGATTATAACCACACCCACATGATAGGATGTGTTGAGTACTTAGAACAATGTTCATTTACACAAACAAATCACACAACAAATCTCATTTACCAACTTAACACCAAAAGATATTAGGATATTTTCACATTAACAGTCTCTTTCAATTTCTAGAATGTCTAAGTAACTGTATGTGATTTTCATTTTCAACTTGGAATTGAAATGAGTTAAGAAGAGATTGAATCTAATTCAATCACGCACTTAAACTGTTTCAACTCAATGGATTCCAAGACTGAAATGATTTTCTCAGTCTGAAACCAAGCATAAACACATTATTCATGTGAGAACTTGCTGTTCTTATCAGAAGTCTTGGTTTAGTGAGTTATGTTCTTGATTTCAGGGGTTGATTAGCCAAGAAAAACGAGACAGTTTTAACATTCCAGTTTATGCAGCAAGCCTGCAAGACTTCAAGGAGGTGGTTGAAGCGAATGGTTCATTCACCATAGACAAGCTTGAGGTATTCAAAGGAGGAAGTCCACTTGTGGTGAATCAACCAGATGATGCAAGAGAAGTAGGAAGAGCTCTAGCCAACAGCTGCAGGACAGTGTCAGGAGTTCTTGTTGATGCTCACATTGGTGACAAACTGAGTGAGGAACTTTTTCTAAGAGTGGAGCATAGAGCCACTAGCCATGCCAAAGAGCTATTAGAGAAACTACAGTTCTTTCACATAGTTGCATCCCTTTCCTTTGCTCAATGATTAGAGACTGAGGGGAAAAGGTTACTATTTGAAGAAGATAACTAGACGACAAAGACTTTTTCTCCACCACCCTCTCTCCCTTTTTTCTTCTTTGTGTGTTGTGTTACGGAGGAGTCAGAATGCACAAAAGAAAGAGGAAAAGAGAGGTTGACTACTTCCAACCTATTGTTTTCTCCCTCTTTCGCGTGTTGTTTGTCTGTCATATTGCTGACTTATGTTCCCTTGCCTCTGAACTAATCTTTCCCTCTACATAGCATAAGTGTTATAGTGTGTATATCTTGTGAAAGTTGTATGAATGGAACTTGTACCTAACAAGCTTGGTTGTTGGATAGGCTATTTCATTTAGTCATATTGTCCTTTCTTCCTTGTCCTAGTCAATCAAAAACTTTCATTTAGTATTACATAAGACAATCTAATAGGTAGAAAAATGGTTTGTTCTGTTCTCTTAATTTAAAGATTGAAAGACGGCTTTTTTCAAAGTTTTGCTTGTCCTGACACATCTTTAATATTAGCTAGCTGTAACCATTTATTGAGCCATGTCAACCATGTATTACTAAATTTTCTACTATGTTATGGCGAAGAACAAAAGCTGACATATGCATAATCAGTAAGAAGGAACAAGAAAAATCTCCACCAAGGAAGGGAAGGAGAAACAGACATCCTACTGTTTAAAGCAAACAGAAAATCAGAAGGAAAAAAACAGAATAGGATATTTTCAGCTAGTGAAAAGTGTTCTTAGAATCTCTGAGCATCTGATACTGGAAACTCACTAAAATCAATCCAACATGGAAGAAACAAAGACTGTAATGTTTCATAAAGAGAATCACTAAAGTTCTGTTCGAATCGACTGCTCCAGAAAAGGGGAACAAATTCAAATTACCCTGTGTTCCTCTCTTCTCTAGACATTGACCAAGTTTGAGATTTTGATCCATTATTCATGCACTCCAAATCTTAGGAACGTACTTTTTTACAAAACTATAGGGTACACACACCACTCAAGTAAACTCAAAATTCACATTAAACAGACTGAAGAAAGAAACTAATGCACTAACATTCACTAAAATCCTTCTCTAATGGATGCAAAATGATGGTCTCAGACACTTCTGGCAGTCTAAAGCTCACCCTTTTCCTCACCGTACTACTTTGGCTTCTAGTCATTGAATTAAACCCCATTTCTTTTTCATCAACCTTTTCATCTTTCAAAAGATTCTCCAAAGAGATACCGTAGCCCACAGAAAAAATCTCCACATCACCATCATTTAAGAGTTGCTCCAAAGACAAGCTACATTCCCCACAGTTAGAAAAATAGGTACTTTCTCTGGCTACTGAGGGATAATCACTGTTGGGACCATGTTTCAAATCACAGTGATCAGCATTGCAGTTAATATAATTTTGTGTAATTGGTGATTGTAGAAGCCACTCCTCTAATGTGAGTTCCTTCCCCTTTTTCTGCTGCTGCTGCTCCTCTTCTTTATTCCTCTTTTGCTTTCTCTTCTTCCTCAGCAAGTAACTTTGCTTGAAATTTTCTACAATCCATACTATTATACTCTTCCTTCCATTGCAAGAGTCCTCCTTGGGCAATTTTTGACCTCTAAAATAAGCCTCACAACAGCAGAATGAACAGTTAACTCTCATGCCTTACTTGCAAAAGGGAAGGGTGAAGATCGTGGTATGAACACATGCTTAACGTTTTATGTAGGACACCTGAGACGTATTCTACAAGAGTCAGTACATTCCTGCCTTTGTTTTTAACAACAAGAAAGTTAGAAACATTGTTGAATGGATAACGTTAATTTCTGTTTTACAGAACTGCGGTTAAATAAGCAAGTATAACACCTTCGGTAAATAAAATGTCACGACCAAAACTAGAAATTCTGAATAACTCAGCCACTTACATGAACATACATCAGAGAGCATTGTGGTGATTCACTGTTCATATTATAGATGCATGTCTTGTCTTGTATGAAAATGAAGAAAAAAGTATTAGTTTAATTGCACTTACACATTTTATTTGACATTTAGTTTGGCGGTGAAGCCAAGGAAGCTTAACAAGCAAACACATAAAGATTTTGTAAACTTGAAGAAATGCAGTTAACGTTATTGCTGAGACAAGAACTATTTGCCTCGGTTGCATCTACCAATTGCTACTGTAAAGGGTAAAAAGGTAGCTCTACACGAATCTAGCTGTAGAATTGGAGCAGGAGTAATAATATTGATGAGTATCCAAGTTGAAGACAAGACAGCATCCTAAACTATGTTGGAGTGAAGACAAGATTGCAAGACTGACAAACAGTGTGTGTATCAATGTAACAAAAGCCTGAGACTTCAATAATAAGAACGCTTTGTGCTCAACTGTTCCTCTAAAGCTGTCAGTTTGCCATATCAAATGGATTCACCAAGAAAGTGCTTTTTATTAATAAAATTCATTTAATTTAATAGTTTGCATTGTTCAAATACACGACATCATTCATAATTCATAATCTAATGCAATTGAACTTACAGTTGAATGGTTTACACAGAATTTTGTAGTTCTTAGAATCAAAATTATTCGTCCTTCGAAATTTGGACTCGTCTCCTTCAAAAGATAAAGTAAGAAATATTGGCTGTCCGTAAGAAAAATAAAGGTAAATAATACGTGCACGTTCATTTATAAATTATGAATGTCTTTAAAATATCATCTGTGAATTTTCCCATCAACAACTGATATTAATTACTTTATCCCTACCCAATTTAAAGGAGTCAGGAAAATTTAAACTTGGATATTCAGTTTGAAAATAAGCTCTTTCCTTTGTTTGTAACCTGTTCCTAGGGCAAAAACATTAGACAAAAAAGCATGAACTGAGTATTGGTCCCGTGGCTAAACAAGCATACCAAGAATCATTTTTTTTTTCTCTTATGCATCAGCAATCGCGAAACAGGAGAATAATTAGACAATTCTATTTTATTTCGTAATATTTTTGTTGTTGTTGCATTATTTCTCTAAATTTTGGTTTATATTTATATTTATTTGTTCCTTAAACAATTTAAAAAGAAAAAACAATAGGAAAAAAAGGGCAGAAAAAAACATTCCGGTGTTAGTTTGCGATTGAATTATTTATCGCTTTAAAAAATCACTTATGATTAAAAGCTCCGAGGAAATCGTGGTTTTTTTTTTTTTCGCGATGGAAATAGTCATTTTAAAATATACATTTTTTTTTCACCAAACAATAATTAAAGCCCAACATTCTGTAAGTGGTAAAGAAGGATCCGAAAAGTAAAAAAGAAAAAGAGAACAAAGTGAGGTGAGATAGAAACATAAGACGTACTTGTGTGTATTTGCTTGTCTTTTCCGTACCACTGGACCACTCATTAGGAGTGTCCTTTTTCTCTTGGGCTTGTGGCCCGTTATCCATTTGTATCGAAGCCGAAAGAACAAAGATGCAGAATAGTTGTCCGATAAAGGGGTGAAGTTCTCAGAGGAAAAAGGCTTTCAATTCCAGAGAAGTAAGAAAGATCCTCATTTCAGGCCAGGCAACTACGCTTTCTGGACCATAAAAAGGGCTGTTTCTTCTTCTCTGTTAGATGTGCTGCAGCTTTCTTTTGCACGAAGCAGACACAGAAACTCAGTTTCAAAGCATTGTTCCCCAACACAAATCTGAAAGGTGAACATGTTTCGGAGAAGTAATGGAGTTGAATCATTCTATGGATCTGTTTGTGTAAACACTTCAATAAAATGACAAAAATATGGGTCAATACGATGATCATGCACTGAAGGCTTAGTGCAACTGATTTTATCAGAGTGAAGGATAAGATGGTTATTTTGGTTTATTGGCAAGTCTCTTGCCAATGCTCCACGGAATAACGTTTCTTTGCACAGCCATAAGACGAGGGCTAAGTATAATTTGGTTAATTATTCAACTTTAGATTTCATATGGAAATTTGTCAATAAAATGTTGCCAGCTCTCTTTTAAAAAAATATCAGATTTTTATGCCATTCCAGATTGCATAATCTCTGAAATGGAACTTGTTGAGCAACAATATATACCCAAGAATTTAACAGCTGAGATTCAAATCCTCAGGGTCCATGGATGAATAAATGAATGTGAACCTGAATCTAAGTTCGGAGGCAATCCCCCCAAAAAAACAAAAAGAGAATTGTTCTAGACATACAACTCAAATTCATCAAGCAGACATCTTGTATGTATCACAATTCCTTGACAAACAAGCTAATCTCAATAATTACCACCAGATAAACGGGAAAGACAGCAGAGTTCCAGCACATTTTATGATTTCCGTTTAGGTCATGTTCCCTAACTTATTCACACTTTTAAGTGCATGATGCATATAATATACAAAACAGGGCATGCAAATAATAGGCAGAAAAACCATCGAAATCAATATTTCAATTTACATAAATATTACTGGCCAGCGGATGGATTTGTCAGCAACTCAAGTGATTTCTTCAAGTAGTCTACTGCAATTGAGACATCATCAAATGCAAGTGCTCCAACAGCAAATCTTGCAGCCTTGTGTGCCTCCGCTATTTTTTCAGGTGCTGGCTGGTAGTTACTGTCATAATGGTATGTCTGAGTAGTTGATTTAGGTTCCACAGTAGTTCCATTTCTGCTGCTAGAACTGTGATGAGCACTCGCTGAATGGCTTGTAGTTAGCGGAGCTGACTGGGAAGAATATGAAGCATCCGACCCTTGATAATAAGTATAGTTTGATGGGACTGATGGGATGCTGCTTTCTGAAAAACTTGGATAAGACTGAAAATGGGGATAGGAATAAGAGGAATTTTCATGAGAAGGGTAGTTAGGCCCTAAATGCTGTGAATTCTCCGATGAGTATTGCTGATGGTTGTAAAGTTCGTGATAAGAACTTTCTGACCTGGCAGGTGGAGGATGGTAATCTTGGGATGACGGTGGAGGATGATAATCTTGGGAAGGTGGTGGAGGATGATAGTCCTGGGAAGGGGGAGGAGAATGATAGTCCTGGGAAGGTGGAGGAGAATGAAAGTCTTGGGAAGGTGGAGGAGGATGATAGTCTTGGGAAGGTGGAGGAGCAGGAGGATAGTCTTGGGAAGGATAAACTCCAGGTGTGTAAGAGTGAGATGATGGAGAAACAACAGAAGAATGCTTGTTGTTATCTACTCTGTCATGAAATTGCATAGATGGTGGAATATTTGCAGAATGCTGTTCATTAACAGTATCATGAAATTTAGGAGCCGGATGAATATTTGGATTCTGGTAATTAGCAGGATTATGATAACTTGGTGATGAATCAGATTCTGGTCCAGGACTAGAAACTGTAGTTTCAGTAGTCCCAGGGTCCTGCAAGAATAAGCAGCTTAAAGTTAATTGTTTATGTTTATTAACCAACTTGTTTGTTTTTCTAATTGATCAAACTAAGAAGACACCACGTTAAGTTTTGAATCATACATATCTATCACTTGAAGAACTGAATGGAATTGACAGATCCTCATCACCAGCAGGCGGACCAGCTATGGGCTTTCTTCCTTCTTTCAAAGCTTTTCTTATATCAGCTGCTTTCCACACTGCATATTTCTGTTTCTGCTCCAGCTGTAAAAGAAACTCATATAAGCATTAAACATACAGACACATGAAGTTGTATTCTTGCTGCAAATTGTTTTGAAACAAGAAATACACAATGAAAACCATTCGTAGAAAGGGAAGGATCAATTAATGAAATACACACATCAGGCTGAACTGCTCCAAATTGATTAAGAATCTCAAAAAAGATGCTGGCAGCATAAAATGTCTTCGCCGTATTCCTGTAAAAGGTCAAAGAATACATGTTAAAAACTTATCACATATGAAAAATCCTAACACTCAAGATAATGAGACATGTGAAGGGAATAGCAAACAATTGGCAAAAGAAAGATACTTGGTATGTAAAGAGAATGAGCTACTATCTTGTTCAAGAGAAAGGAACAAGAACATACAAAAATCCCTTCTAAACGTCAACACAAAATTGAGATAAAAGTAATTGAAACCGATGCAACAGAACAGACCAACATATAAGCTGAAACACGCTTATTTATTTCAATCCTAGCATTTAAAATAACAAATAAAGAGTGATATATATTATCATACAAATCTGCTCTTCCAGCACGATCTTGTTTGTCTGCCTTTCCAAACACATTCAAAGCAAAACCCTCGAGATATAAATTGTCCTCAGGCCCTATCTGGATGGATTTTTTATCCTGGAAAAACAAAATATTTCGGATATATCAATTGAGTAAATAAAAACATCATCAACGTACCCAATCAAACATGTCAACCACCAACATCTTTGAAAGGAAAATAAAACTGCAGGTTGCCACTCAAACACGACATAGTATCATAATCCATTATTATTCAGATTCAAACACATTCATTTAACATGAATCGATTATATTAGATTTCCTTCATCTTTTCAAAATAAACCTTAGGGCTCCACGAGATCAATTAAAATATCACAGATGATTATTTGTTCAGTTATTTGCCGGTCATCTTATGTTTCAGTTAATTGTGATCACAATCAGCACAAAGAATCAACAAAGTTTGACCTAGAACCTTCTCAAGCTGCTTCATGAGCGAGACGAGAAGAGCATTAGTGGTCTTTGTGCGCTCACTTTGCGGAATCTTCAACCCCCGTTCCATCGCATATAATCGACCTAATTTTATCAAAAACAATTTAATCATAATAATTTACGAATGGAATACAGTATTTCAGATCAGAGAAACAGAAAAATCGCAAAAATGAAAAATAGGTATCGATCCAAAAAAAGAAAGAGGAGTTAAGTTAAAAGAGAATTACAGTAATAGGCGACGAGTGGTTCGTGCTTTTGCAATTCATCGGCGCGTTGAAGATATGGTAACAGCAGCTTCGCGGGTTCGTTTTCGTTGGCCATCTCAATTTCAGAGATTCAAAACGCAGAAGGTCTTAGAAACTACACGGCGTCGTTTGTTGGCTTTATTCCAAGCTTGTGTTATGTATTCCACCGTCTTTCCCCGCCGAAGCAACTATTGATTATTAAGAAAGAAAAACTGAGGTTTAGCAGTTAAGAAAAGTACTCAATAACCTATTAGTTAATGTATTATTATATTCTAAAAAATAGTGGATATATATAAATGTTGGTTATTTTTATTTAATTAAGATTATATGTATTTTTAATTTTAAATTAAATTTTAAAAGTTTGGCTTGAAAAATCTCTGTCGAAAAGGATGACTTTTATGGTTGACTTTTAAAACCATACAATTCAATTTCGCGAATTCAGTTAATTAGAACTTAAGCAAGTTGAAAAATTAAATCAAATTTTGGATTTTTTTTTCTCAATCAAATTCAATTTTAGTGAATGGACTCAACAAATCATTTTAAGTGGCTCGAGAGAAACTTCAGTGAGACAATAACTTTATTATGATAAAAGGTTTGAGTGGATTAAATAGGACTTTCATTAAATGTTTCAAAGTCTTATTTATGTTGTTGTTACATTAGCTATAAGTGACAATACTAATTAATACCTAGTTCCGTGTTTCTTAAGAAAATCTTACAAAATTTAAATACAACAAATTTGATTTTTTTTTACAATATTTAGTTTTTTAAATTTTTATTTGGATAAAATAATTTAAAATTTATAGATTTATGTATTTCAATTATCACACAATAAAAATATGCTAAATAAAAAAATCATATTTGTAAAATTTAAAATTCTTTTAATTCTTTTTATCTAAATAACATATTTTTTACAAAGTATTTAAATATTTTTATATAAAAAAAAAAGTACCTTCCAAAGATTTATCCAACTATTTGATAGTTCTTCATACTACAACTTGAATCTTTGTAGGTACCTTCAGAGACTTTAAAGAATGAGAAGAGTGAGTTCAAATTCCACCTTTTCAATATCTTCGTGATAACATGTGTATTTTAGTAAGATAATCTTCTTCTTCTTTTTTTACTTAAAACACAATTCAAAAGTGTTATGAAATAGTTCGTAACCTGATATAATTTTTCACAACAGGAGTAAATGTAAAGACAAAGTTCTCAAAAGTAGCAATTGAGTTTCTTAGTCTTAAATAAGAAAGTGTAATCTTTTAAAATACATGGATCTCCTAAAAAAAGAGAATAAAGAGTTTATTACTGCCAATCAAATCATACTAATGAAAAGGTTAAAAGCATAACATAATATGAGAGTAAGTGGCTATTTTCTTGGAAACAAAAATCATAATTAGTCTATGGAGAAAAACAAGTTAAATCCTTTTTTCTGAATTCTTAAAAAAAGTCTTTAAAACTCTTGCAAAAATTAAAAAAAGAAAGAAAGAAAATTTATGTGAGTAGGTGGCAGTGAATCTAAGAAGATTGTATTCAGGTTGGAATTAAAAACCGAAAAGTGTTCAACCTTGACCTTTTGGACAAGTAAATGTGAATATGATACATTATAGAGAAGAATGTCCCCTATGAGGTAGAGGGGGACCTCGTGAACTAAATACTAAACTCTCTTAATAAATCACCAGATATAAAGCCACGCACAGTGTGGGTACCTAATATTTTAGAGAAATTATTGTAAATGTTTTTATTCGGGCGAGTTTTTAAAGAATGTGAATGCTGTGGTATTTTTGATATGCAGGGTTCAATAATTTTAATCAAATAAAAATAATTTTATTTAACACTTTTTTTTTGAAAAGTGAAATAACAAAATAATAAAAATTACAGTATTATTTTAATGAATGTTTTGATCTTCATCTTCACCGTGCATATCACATCTAACATAGTTTCAGACGAAAGTGAAAGAAAGCAATGAATAGGAGGAGGCAGGGTTTGGAGAAAGGCAAGACAGCACTATATTTTCATATTAAAGGGCACATGTATTGAGAAAACCTCCAAATGGTAAATTGAACATACACAGCTCAAAACAGTTCCTCTCTAATTACTTGTCACTCCATCATATTATAATTCCTAAAGCAGTAACTAGTATTTGATGATGCTACAAAGATGAAATCGTAGGGCTGATAATGAAGAAGATCTCATTATTAGGGTGATGCCGGGATTGGTTCGGTACCAGAAACATGGGAAGCAGCATCTTCTTTTGATATGGCCACATAATTCACAGGAGCAACTGGTCTGATATCTCTTTTTCCATCTTTTGTTGACCTGCTTCCGTTTTGATGAGCATTAAGTGACAGCCGTCGGTTTGGTGTACCATTAGCTCCACCATTAGCACGAGTACCTCCTACCTTACCAGAACTAACTGGCCTACCAGGACTGGGTCTTGACCCAAAGATGGCTTCTTGTTCTGTGTTTCGTTGCTCGTGGTGCTTTTTCTGATCCTACAGAATGCAAACTCCAGATATTATGACTTCCGAATACCACACTATGTTCAACAGATATAGAATAGTGAACAGAAATAGGCCAAGCTGATAGTTATATTTTTGTTTTCTCGCAGAGTTGTGGTCATCTTTTATTGGTGAAACTTACCCTCATCCTCCGTTTTTCCTCTTCCCGTTCATGCCTGAGCATGGCATATTCATCTAACATGGCAAGAAGAGGAACGCCATCATATGTGAATGACATCCCATGATCTTCTTCCCATGCACGAGTTTTGGCAACTAATGTATCGACCAAAGCTGCAATTTCACCAAAAGAAACAAAATTATTCCAATAATGTGGTTACATTTTTCTAGCATGCACTGACAGCAGATTGAAATAATAACAGTATTTGATGATGGTTGTAATTTCTTCAGCAAATACCTGGAATTTTGTTGACCAATATCCGAGCTTTCTCTGCACGTTTGAGGTTTAAGTGTGCACCTCTGCTTGCATTATACCTGTTATCATCCTGTTTTACAAGGGTGTGTAATTGTGTCAGAAAAATTGTATTCCAAATGAGGAAAGATTATGCAACCATTTTATGTAATCACCATAACTCGTAGCAAAGCTAAAGCTAAAATCTACGTATTTTTTGAAACAGGCCATGAAGCATTTCAATTATCTTATGAAATAACTGATTACTGAAACTGAGAAAGCAAATTATACAATAAAATGAATGAAGCATGGTTAATAATTTAGAACTGTTGTTACCACGATAAGATACACTCGCACCAAGACTGTGCACAACCAATCATTCAGACTCGACAAGAAAAAAGGTAGAAAGGGAAATTGCAAATACCCGATTATAGTCTTCAAGCCAACTCTCCTCTTCACATGCTGACATCCATTTTTCAACCTTGTCCAATATATCTTTTCGACTTAAAGCTTCTTCTTTTGCTTTTGCTATATGATTGTCCATGTCAGCCAGTAATTCAGCTGGTTCAACATTTCCTGAATCGATCAATGCCATAATCTTCTCCCGCGCAGCATCTGGGTCTATTTCTACATGAGCACGGGCAAATATATCTTCAAGCTCCGTTTGCTTCTTGAAAGCAATTTCCTTCATCCTACTGGCTTTCAGCTGATCAAGTCTCTCAACTTCCACTTCAGCCTGCATTAACGAAAAATAAAACAGTTAATATCATATTTGGAGCCCAAATCTGTAATCTTAAAGAAGGTCTTGAGTACCTGCTCAATCAGATCCAAAGCAAGAGCACCAGGGACAGTGACTTCATCAACAGAAGCTGACATATTACAGGTAACATGGTCAAATAGACTCCTTTCCTCTGGATGAGTGTCCATTAGATTCCAAAGATCAATCAACTGAGAAGCTAATTCTTGAAGCTACAAGACAAATCAAGGTCGAAGTCAAAATAAATGGCATTATATTAAAAGTCAACCACAAATGTATGCAAAACATTTGAAGGCAATATCAATTTGGGGTGTCACAGTCAGAATTGATGGTGATTTCTTGAAAACAAACACATGATTAGCAAGCCAATAGCCAAAATATACCAAAATTACTAACATTGGAAATATAGTTAACAACCATTGTCCAAATAAAAATTAAGGAAAAAAATGTTCTAAAGGCATTACCTTCTGCAGCCTCTGTTTTTTATCTTCTTTCAGCGTTAAGACAGTCTTAGCCAACCTAGCTAGGGTGTCGTTACTTATGCTCTTGGATTGAACACCAGTAGAATCATTTAGGCTTGGATGTACCTCAGTTACAGTACTGAAGAAGTCCATGCCAAGGACAGCACATAGATCATGCACAGTACTCACAAATTCAAGAACCTTGTGCAATCTCTCACTCTGCCAAACAATGGAACTAAATTATCAATCACATGTTTTGTGAACGAAAGCCGGTGGGGTTTCCAAATTTCTGACTAACTGATACATCGCTATTGCACATTATAAGAGTTACCTTTTCCTTTTGAAGTTCTTGCAGCTCAGATTGATATTCATCTAACTTCTTGAGGGAGAGGTCAGACTCGTCAACTGCAGGCGAAGCATCATTAAGGTTCAAGTTGCCAGCTATCTCTCCACATATTTGTTGAATCTGGGACTGTACATCAGAGAACTCCTTAATTCGTTCTTCCTTTTGTTGCCACAACTGTTCAAGTACTGGTGCTATAGCTGCAAGCTGTTCTTTGATAGTTCCAGAAGGGTTCTCAGGCTGTGAAAGGAAAAAAAAATGCATAAGAATACAAAAAGTAAAATATAAAGTTTATGTGTTGTGTATTGCCAATATAAGACAAGGTCGAGTAGTTACTAACAATTCCAGCAAAGCTCTTTTCTCCAAGTGCTGATAGAAGACTGGAAAGCTCAAGCTTAGCATCAGACAAAGCTTGAAGAAGCTGTGCCCTTGACTTCGCAGCCTGCTCAACCTTTCTCTTGTACACATCCAAGCATTCCTGTTCTAACTGAAGAAGCATCTTGTCTCGTTGCTCATCACTCTCACCAACCTCATCCCATATTTCCTACAGCGAATAAAGATAGTCTAAATTAGTACATTCGATTATTTTCATAATCAATTGTAAACAGAAACAGTTTCTGTTTTGGTAAGTTTGCTGAAAAATGGGTTTTAAAATAATCAATTTCAACTAGGTGCAACAAAAAGAAATCAACTTTTACTACATAGGATAAAGATATATGAAGCTGAAAGGAAAAAAAAAACTATTGGAAAATATTTGCAAGTGGTAAATGTGTTTTGTATCCCCGTTTTTCGTATGATTTTCGTCCTTCTAAAATTTAAATATATTTCTTAGGTCTTTATTTCTAATAAAAATAGACAGAAAAATTATGTGAATGACAATTTTAACGCATGAATTTTTTCATTAAAAATAATTTTGGTAAATATATAACTAACATATCGTTATCCACATAAGTTTTCCATCTATTATTATTATTATTAATGACAAGAACTAAAAGAATATGTTTAAATTTTAGAGGAACAAAAATAATATGAAAAACTTTTGGAGGACGTATTTAAGAAAAAAACATATTTTACCTAATTCATAACATAAGCTACATTTTTCAAATCTGTAAAACCAGCTTAACTTCTTAGAGAAAAAGCTTTTTACAAATTTTAGCAACTGTCCCAAACTTACAACTGAAATTTAAACAGCTGAAATCTTTAAAATTAATCTTTCCCAGACATTCATTCTCTCATACTATTCTGGAGACCGTGCACATTTTCATTTCAGCGACCAAAATTAAAATCTGAATGAAGATAGTAGTAACCTGCAGCTTTTTTAACAAGGAACCACAGGTGTTTTCCCCAAGAAGAGGATTTTGAGCCTCTGTCACTGCCATTGATGTTCCAAGGCAACCTAGCCGCCTGCACCCCAAAAAAACAAAAAAAAAATAATTAAACAAGAAATCATTTTCACCTACCATCAAAGATAGATAAACACCTCTTCTATGAAGATCAAGAGAGAAACAGACATGTGCTGTGTAAAAGAAAGCAAATGCAACTGCAGTATGATAAATGCAAACCCACAATCCATTGCGGTCAACTGTTAAATTCCAGTAACCCAAATCACCCATCACAAAAGTTAAACTCACGAATTAAAAAAGCGATCTTCAGAAAAATAAGCCAAAAAGGTTCTAAAAATATAAGAGCAATAATTAATAAATGTCTTCTTTAAGAAAATAAGTAATAATGGTTCATCATTATTTTAAGGCATAAAAAAAAGGTGTCTAAACAAATTAAGTTCCTTCCATTCCATGCGACAAAGCATAATCCAATTCAGGGCAAGCTAATTAACTAAGCAAACGATAACAACAGAATAGAACGTCTCCGCGAAACGAAAGCGAAATTAACGAAACGATCAGCAACAAGTAACAAGAAAATGACGAAAGAAAAACAAAAGAAAGGGAACCTCGCGGTGAAGTCACATAGAAAGATTGAAAAGGAAAGATGAGAGAGAAAGAATGGAAATGTGTAGAGAGAGAGAGAAGCAGATCTCGGGAATGTGAAGATGAAGAGAAGATGGCGAGAGAGAAGAATACGTACCGTGTGAAGCTTAGGGTTATGTCGCTTCAGATCTGAAACAGAAGGCGAATGAGTGAGTGAGTGAGTTGTGAAAGAGTGTGAGAGAAAGAGAGAGAGTGAGGTTTTGTTGTGTAGCGTGTGCATATAATAATAATGAGATTAGAGAGTAGATGATGAAATTAGAAGAGAAGATGAAAAACAAAAGACAGAGTACAGTGTAGGAAAAGAAAATGGACCCACAACACAAACACTATCTATCTCTCTCTATTGTCTCCCATCGGGTTTCGATTCTCGCCCCAATTTTTCATCTTATTTACCATTATGACACTCCTCAGTTTTTTCAAATTTAACTGTGCATTAAAACTTTGACTTTGACTACATCTTTGTCGTGTTTTCACGTGTTTGGTAACAACACCACTGATTGTAATTGTTCTTGATATTAACCATCACATAAAACATCATTTGAACTTTTTAATTAATAATTTAAATGTGCTTGTTACTTGTACCATATTTACGTAAGTTAATGTAAAACTTGTAGCAAATATTAAATGAAACAGTTTTATGGTCTCACCAATCATCAAGTATGAGCATTTATTAGTCCAAGACTTTGAACGCCAGTAAAACACAGTGATAAAATATGGGTTATGTCATAATGTCATCACAAAATTAAAAATAAATAAATACGTAATACTTACCATACATGTAATAAATGCCAAAAGAAAAATAGCTTAAACTTTAAATTTTTAAAATGGAGTTCTGACACAAACTAGATAGGATAATTTGGTTTTTAAACTTTAAAATCAGCGTTTTTATAATTTAATTGTGAAAAGTATTAATTCAAGTTGATTTTAAGTTGTTTATATTATTTAATAAGTTGGAGTTAAAATATTAATTTAGAAAGTTATTTAATATATAAAAATATTTGAGTTAAGAAAGTGTATTTATTTATTTTTAAAATTTGAGATAAAGATATACGAGAAATGAGTTGTTTATCTGCATTAACGTTAATAGTTGTTTGTTTATTTATATCTTTTGGAGAATCAAATGTTGGATTGATCACCTCAAAATATTATTTTATTACATAATGAAAGTGCAAAAAAAAAACTTTGAAAAGATTTAAGATGAGTTAGATGTCTTTTAGGTAAAAATAAATAGTGTATAACTAAAATATTTATAAATTTATTGTCTAAAAAATTTAAATCAAAGATTATGTCTTAATTCTTTATATAGATTTGTTCACTATTTATTAGTAGTATTTTTTTTCACAAAATAACCTAACGGTAGTATAAGGAAATAGTATGATATATAACGTAGGTGAAGAATTATAAAATATCAAAATTTTCTATTTAATAAAAATACTGTGAAGAAATTTTATAAATATGATATAAACTAAACTCATATAAAAATCCACTCTACTTTTAATTTAAAACTTGGAGAGAATGATTTTATAGATTTTTTTATATGGTATTTTAATTTTACCATTTTCATACGATATAAGAATTAATCTCAAATTAGATCATTCTGAAAAAATATATTACTCGTTATAAAAGAAATCATAGAGAACAAATAATGAGATCCTAATTTTACAAATTTGTAAATACGAAAAAATTACTTAAAAAGGTTGTCTGTCTTCGTCGGCGAAAATCATTACGATGTCCCGTCGCTGGGTAACCATTAGGTTACGTGGGTGTTATTATGACTTTTGTGTTTTCATCAATCGTATATATTTTTGGATTAAATATGTATTTGTTTGAAAATTTTGAAAATAATTTTTTTAAAATTTTATATTAATTTAATTCTTTAATTTTTAAATTGTTTAAATTTAATTTTTTTTATAAATTTTTATTAAATTTATTTAATATTTTAAATATATTTTATGATAATATTTAAGTTAACATTAAAATAAAAATATATTAAATATTATAAATAATTAAAATATTATTATAAAATACGTTTAAAACGTTAGATAAATTTAACAAAATTTAAAAGTAATTAATTTTAAATTCCACTAAAAATTGTTAAAAAAAACATCTACATGTTTTTCTAACAGCAGTTTCTTTACTTTTACGGTTCCACTGTGATTGTTGTCTTTCTTTTGGCAGCAGATTCTCGTGGGTCACCATTGTTTTGCAGTAAAACCGTGACAAAACCCAAGGGCAAGGGCAATTTGCAGTAAGAAATGGGGAAGGTTCTGTTTTTTCTGAAAAAAGAAGAAGTGGGAATAATAGTTTTTAAAGAGAAAAAAAGAATAATGTAGGGAAAAGCAGAAGAAGTGAAAAGAGCAGACATGGACAAAGGGAAAGGTGGTTGTGATCAGGAATCCACCAAGTCTCTGTCCATATCAGTAATCACAACCCCATTTTCATTTCTCTTCATTTACTGCATAATTACTATTATTATTATTATTAACCTTTACAACATTTTCATTTCATCCTTCTTTCCTTTCATTATTACACTAATTATAATTATATCATCAACTCCTGCACTTCGACTGCCCCACGTTTCAGACTTTTTATTTTTTTTATTTCTTCTGATGAATATTATGTTCCTATCATTGGTGCATGTGACCGCAAATCTACACATAAACATTATAAATCTGATAAAAGTAAATTTGGTATTCACTTATATACAGAAATGTAACGGAAGGAGTAGAGAACGGATAGTAACTCTCTTGTACTCTATTCGGTAGATAAATATTTATTTCGTATTTGTACTCATATTTGTTAGATATTTATTATGCACATACACGTCTATTTTTTTAATATCCGTCGATATTTATGGGTACCTGCAAGTATTTATAAAATTATTTAAAAAATAAATATTTAATCATAAATTCAAATAAAATAAATAAAATACATCACTATTATAAAATCCGTACCTGCGGGTAGCGAGTATCCATTTTTAATATCTGTTTTCTATCTATTACGAATTTTATCCACAAATACCCGTGGGTACGGATATTTTTTACATCCCTACTTGTATATATTTTATAAACGATAAATATTCGTTTAAGTGTGTATTTTAATTTTAGGAGTTTAATGTGAATTTGACTGGAATACGGACTTATCAAGTCTTATAAGTTATATTATAATATGAAATATCAAGAATCATATGATTACAATTAAATATTATGAGTGTTGAGAATTTTTAGGGATTGTAAGAAATATGAAATATAAAATATGTGTTACATGAAAAACTTCTTATTTTATTTTATTTTATTTATATCAGGAAGCTGAGAGAATCTGCTTATTTATCATCGGATCAATTAAATCAAGCTAAGAGTATGTTCTTCACTCTTTGTCATATTTTATATAATGGTTGATCAACAATTATACATGAACAAATTAAAAATAGTCATCAAATGATTTTATGTGATTTTTTTCTAAATATAAAGTTATTAAATTATTGATCTAAAAATTTTTCCTTTTCAAATGCGAATTTAGTGGAATATAATCTTAAATGAGTGCAGATTTAATCGAATGTTTATTGTATCAAAGAGATTTTTTTTAACATATAAAATTATTAATCTAACAAAAATTTGAAAAGAGAAAATATGCAATGATTCGTATTTTTATTTGTTTTCTACCTTCTTGAACAACATTAAGGACAAAGACAGAGTGGCCTTCAAGTACCTTTTACAGAATAGGAAAACAAAAAAAATCCTCAAATCATACATAAAAGTGAAAATAAGGTTGTTAAGTATTTTTATGAGGGGTGTAAATAAGTAGTTTTAGTTAGAAAGAAGGAGTAATAAATCGGTGGCTCTGAATGTGTGTTGGTCGGTTAGCTAATAACTTAAATATGAACCCAAAAAGATGTAAAAGTTGTGTCACTCTTTAAGCTCTCACGGGGATCTCTCCATATATTAAGGATTTTTTATTTTTATACAGACTACTTTTTCCGTTCTCCTTTTACTTTAGTTATTTTAATTCAAAAATGTTTTTCATTTAATTTAAATAACTTTCATTTATCACTTTTCGTAATTATAAATAATACAATAAAAATAGGTTTGGTTAAAAATATTTGATTTATCTAAAAAAATAATGTTTCCTTATCATGCAATTTCTTTTATGTTACCAAGACATCAATTTAAAAGTATACGTCAAATGTGACTAAATTGAGTAAGATATATGTTATGCATTTAATTGAAATTGTTAGGAAAATTATACTTTCTTCGAAAAAATACATTTATTTTGTAACTCACTTTAATAATATAATGATGTGTTATAGAATTTTAGAAATAAGATGAATTTAGCTAAACTGTTTATACATTCAAAAGAAACATTATTCCTTCGTTAACCTCAGACAAAGTATCATATACAGGGTTGATGTAAATAAATTGAATAAGTTTGTGTTGTTAATGTCTAAATGTAAGACTACATATTAATAGAAGATTTTAAGTGTTATTTTTTATGTTTTAATAATCCGTAAAATTGTGAGTATATCTAAAAAAAGCATGCATAAATGTATTTTAAAACTAAAAAAAGGAGACAAAAGGTAAAATATTTGACATAATTTTTGTAGGGGTTAAGTACACACCAACTATATAACACCAACGAGAATTAAAAGGTCGAGGGACCATGAAAGTCTTAGTTTTTTTGTACTTATCTTCAATTCTTTAGATTTGCACAACTCATGCTTGTTGCTTAATACACACATATAGTGGCTTCAGATTTTTTCCAACACACGTTATACCGTGTCAGAAAATGAAGGTTGAAGATGGCAACAAAGGAAGACACATGTGGGTTTTGGGCCATCCCACATGTGACCTACGCAGAACAATCTCACAATTTTCTTACCATTCACCATTTCTAAGGCACTCACATGCATTTGTATCATCAATTATTATTCGCCAATGATCCGGAAAAAGCAAAAATGTTAGAAATTCGACGAGATAAGTTAATTTCATAATATATAATTAGGGTACAAATTTCATCTTATAATTTTGTTTTATGGGATTAAATTAGGTTTAAAGTCCACTTCTAACATAGTATCAGACCACCCATTAATTCTAGTTTCACCTTTGAGATTGGAGTGCAAACTTCACCTTACAAATCGATTTTGTGAGATATGACTTTATTACGAAGAAATCGTATCAGTACGATACGACTTTTTTTCACAGCATTGCACGATACGCCCAATGCCTAGTATCCATCGTTTTACACCTAGGACTACTAGGGTGTCTAATCCCATTCGCTCCCTTAACTTTCGTCTTTCGGTATCAATGTCGGTCCAACAGAATGTTTTCGCCGTTGATGTTCTTTTTAATTTCTACGCATTTTACCACTCAACCGAAAATTTTCCCTACCCCTACCGTACTCCAACTTAGTAAAATCATATCGCACTGACACAATTTATTTATTTTTATAATTTTTTAAAACTTATTTATTTAAATAATTTTGAAAAAGAATTGGACAATAGTGACAGAATCTGGGCTCCAATATTAAACATTGTGGTTTAATTATAATGTCATCATCATCTATCTCTGATGGAATGGATTGTGTTTCATTGTAAGTTGTTCTTTCTGATATATGATACCTACTTTGTCACCTGTCGCGTCATAGATTATACCAACTTCTTAAGGATTAAATATGCGATCATTGTGGACCCGAGTCTTAGGTTTGCCACTTGTACCATTGTTGTTTTGCCCCAGAAATGGAATTAATGTTGCTTCTAATTACAGACTAATTTCTTCAAATTAAGAAACTGTTCACATGAAGATATTTTTAAGACCTCGTTACAATTTTAGTCTGATACGAGAGTCTTGTAAAATATCCATTTCAAGGAAAAGAGATATATTTAAGATAAAAACAATTTTTTATTCTTATATAACCTATATATTATTTTTAAAAGAGATTGAGCTCAATACTTTAAACGGATACATGACATGACATTGAGAAGAAAGATATTGTTCTTGAGGAAAACTATAATCTTCTTCATATGTTAAACATATCTTATTTGTTTTTTTGGCATTTTAATATATTGGTAATAAATTTATTTACTTATTTATTAGTGTTAACCCTGGATTAATCAGTGGTCAATGTGGACCATTACGTAACTCTCTCGTAATGTTCTCTCTCCTACTATGTCTAGTCCTGATATGTTTTTCTGTTATTATGGTTTCCCTGAAACACAGCAAATCTACATCTGACACCACCACCACCACCTCAATCCTCATCGTCAAATTTTCCCAATTCTCTGTTCACCCTTTTCTCATTTTCTACCTCTTCAATCCAAGTATGTACTCTTAATTTTTCGCCTCCATTTTCTTTTTTCTTGTACAATTTCTATTATTTTATTGTCTCAGTTGTTATCCCTTTTCTATGTGTGACAATCAATGATCTATTTTTATGTAACTTCAGTTACATCTTACCCACATGCTTATGTTGTTCCAAAACATCTTGAATCGACAATGCTCACTCTACTAGGTACACCATTCTTAAATTCGGTTGACAGACACACAAATACATCAAGATCATTTTGTACCTAGTGTCAACTAATTTCATTGCTCATTAAATACTATTATCAATCACAACGAATCTGTTTGCACTTTTTTGCTATGGACTGAACTATGCAAATTATGAAAGTGATACATTTCTGGGATTCCAATTAGGGATATCTCCATTTGCTTTTACAATTTTTTACCATCTAATGTCTCAGGGAGGTCTCAGTCCATGCATGTATATCACTCCAAAAATATTTGAACAATCACTTCGCCAAGGAGAGAGATACACAAATGGATAACTGTAATTCGCCTAGAACGCCGAGTTTTCGGCAAAGGAGACGCTCAAATGAGGTTGGTGTAGTGAATGTGATTGGGAAACGTTTACTTCAAATTTCAAGTTTTAATGCCAAGTTATGCTGCTGCAAGACCTGTTATCTAGATTCTGTCAATTTAGAGAACATTTAATTCATGTAGTTGATGAAGTAATAAGTGAATATGAACTTCATAAAGATACAAACTACATGTAGTTGATGAAGTAATGGACTTCCCTTTAACTTACATATATTATAGAAATTTCATTTTGGAGAATTTGAAACTGATGCTAGCTTTTTCTGTGCTAGATTCCTGCAGAGATAAACAAATCAAATGGAAGCATTTTACTGGTGGATGATAAATATAAATACAGATCAATGTGGATTCGTGCATACTCATCTCTGTGGATGTTAGCTAGTGTCTCACTTATCATTTACTTAGGTCATCTTTACATCTGGGCCATGGTTGTTGTTATCCAAATATTCATGGCCAGTGAGCTCTTCAATCTACTTACAAGAGCAACTCAAGATAGACGTCTCCCAAAGTTCAAGTTCTTGAACTGGTAAGCATGTCTGATACTGTAGTTTCCAAATGATAATTGTTTATCAGAAATTGTTAATGTGTAGTGTTTCACAAAGATAAGATTCTGAATGCAATGTCCAGGCACTTTTTCTTCACAGCAATGCTTTTCGTATATGGCCGTATTCTCAGTCAACAACTTGTGAATACAGTGACCTCAGACAAATTCTTGTATAGGCTTGTGAGCAATCTGATCAAGTATCAGATGGTTATATGTTACTTCCTATATATTGCAGGTTAGTACTGCCAAATTTTTTCATAGGAATATTGATGTATAATTATCCTATCTCAATTATTGTAAGAGAGGACACAGATAATTTTATATATATTCAAGCAAGATACCTATAGGTTCTGTTGAGTAACTTAATTTTTCTATCTGATATCATACTATTATAGTCTTTTGCAGGTTCAAGAGTTTGTTGGCCTGTTATATATATATATATATAAAATCTTTGATTCCTGTATGGTATGTTCATTTCCTCTGTGATTTCAGGTTTTGTATGGTTTATTCTTTCATTGAAGAAGAGATATTACAAGTATCAGTTTGGCCAGTATGCATGGACACATATGATACTCATTGTTGTGTTTACCCAATCTGCGTTCACTGTAGCCAACATATTTGAAGGGATATTCTGGTAACATGACTTCTGCTGAATTACTTGCTGATGTAATCTACATTTTCTAAACCCTTCTTTTAGTCTATTATGTCCTATTTTCTTTGATTTTTGCTTACTTAAAACATCTTTACTTATATGATTCTGTGTTTCATTTATATTTTGATCAGAAAATTGTTGAGCACAGTTACTTACAGAAAAGGATACATTTAATCAGTAAAGTTCCTAGCAATTTCATTTAATATAATGCATCCTGTTTTTTCCTGGGCATGGTTGTGGAAAATTATATTTTAAAAAGGACATTTAATGTTATGAACTTGAGTAAGAGGATAATCAGATTTAAAGATACTTCTATTAAATTTGTGATTTGATTGACTTGTACTGATTCTCAATAAGAAGGAAAAGGGTGAAAGGAACACAAATATAACAGGACTCTTTATAATCATGCATCATGATTCATGGAAGTTATATTATATATCATGTCGTTTGCTCTTAAATAGTTTCACTTTCCTACAAAAGCGCCATCCATACTTTTTCTTCATTCAATGAGATTTTAATATTAGTAGCTGCTTGGTATTGCTAGCCAATGTGTTTTCCATGCTTCAATCTTTCTTTTTTACAATCTAACTTGCTAACATTATTATGAAAGGTTTATTTTCCCTGCATCCCTAATTGCTATGAATGATGTTGGCGCATATTTCTTCGGTTTCTATTTTGGGAGAACACCTCTGATCAAGCTTTCTCCAAAGAAAACATGGGAAGGTTTTATTGGAGCATCTGTAGCCACTATGTTTGCTGCGTTTACAGTAAGCATCAGTTAGTAACATCCTGCTTTTCTTTAGTTCATTCCTTTAGTCCACAGTAACTGGCCTCATCCTCAGTAGTCTTTAAGAAATCTTAAATCCTTGTATGAACAAGTTAAACTTTGCATAACAGTGTTTTATTAAGGAATTTTGGGTCATTATATAAACCGGTTGATCTTTTCGTAACAATAGTATCATAACCTTGCAACGAATCCAATATCTTGAGTTTTAATCTCGTTGAGACTCATATTACTAGGAAGAAGAGGTTCGAATTCACCATACTGTCAGGTGTCAGTTTATGAAGAAGAGGCATTTGTTAAGAAATTTTGTATCTTTTTGTAGGAACGGATTAATCTTTTTAATAAAGAGATGTTAACCAACTACCATCCCACAAAACTTTAAAAATTCACATTTTATTTATAACTGAACTCTCCAATATCATGTGTTTGACTCACAACCTCACCTTTAAGTTGATTTAATCATATTTTACAGTATAATTGATTTACATGATGATGTCACCTGTGTTTGTGCAGTTTGCATACTTCTTGGGTCGCTTCCAATGGCTAACATGTCCAAGGAAGGTAACAATTTTGATTAGGTGCAATCTTGGAGGAAATTTGTACTTTGATCCTAATGCTGGTGTGAAATAAATTCAGGATTTATCAACTAGTTGGCTTCAGTGTGACCCTGACCCAATTTTTAAGCCAGAGTACATTCCATTGCCAGGACTGATTTCTCATTCGGTAAGAGACATCTTGAGATTTAGCAGCTGCTAAAAGAATTTAACACTGTCATGCATGTAGTAAACATTTATTAACTTTCTGGATGCTTGATGATATAAATGTGTAAAAATAGCAAATATGATAAATAATCAAGTACTATCAATATAACTACACAAACTTAGTCCTAGATTCAGAAGTGTGGTAATAGTTTCTCATACATCAGAATAAATAAGATTAAAAGGTTCAAAGCTTTCACTACTGCTGAGAAAATTGTTTCGTGATGGTGATTTACAAATGACAGATATCATGTTGGAAAACAATGAATGTTTCGAAAAGATCAAACCGGTCTAAATTTAAAAGATAGAAACGATCGAAATCAACCTTAAATAAAATAAAGAATAAAAAGTATAATTTAGCCAACTTAGTATCATTCTTCATGAAATTAAGAGTTTAAAGATTGAGTTTTTCGTTTTGCAACATTTTGTAGCTTCCTTGGAAAGAGATACCAGTTTTGCCAGTACAGTGGCATGCCTTGTGGTTGGGACTATTTGCATCAATCATAGCACCATTTGGAGGTTTTTTTGCCAGTGGTTTCAAAAGAGCCTTTAAAATCAAAGTCTGTTCTTGCTCTTTATACTAGAGATTTATTTTGCCATCATTACCCTTTCTCCATTCTCTTCGAAACTCCCAAAAACATAGTAACAACACTGATATCTTTCATTGGTTACAGGACTTTGGTGACAGTATACCGGGACATGGTGGGTTTACAGACAGAATGGACTGCCAGGTTTGCTCTGAGATTGATAATTGTACCCTATAATAATCCTTAGCATGTGTATGAATAGGCTATTACTTAATTCAGGATAATTTTCAGCTTTCTATTATAGTATTATAGTGAGTAACTGCTATGATTGTTATGTTCATGCTTTAAGTATTTGGGGGGTATTTTCTAATATTTTATTTCTACCCTTTTGTATGAATAAGCTAGTGTATTCCATAATCTTGACTTTTCAAAGTGCAATTGATACATAATGCTTAGCACTTGACCATTTAAAGCACTTTCAATTTTACCATAAATCATGTACTACTTTCTATGACATGCAATAAAGTACACAATATCTTGGTATTTGTTGTGAATGTTGTGTTTTATACTGCGTTATGCATCCTTTGCAGATGGTAATGGCTGTTTTTGTCTACATATACCATCAATCATTTGTTGTCGCCGAAGACTATTCAGTAGAAATGCTTTTGGACCAGGTGCGTCTCTAGTTTAAGCATTTTATTGGTTAATTTTCAATCATGTGAAAACTAGAGGATTCTGTTTCATTTCAGTTCTGATGTTGAACACATATAAGTCAAAAACAGATTACATTTCACTATGTTCATTGCCCATAACCATGTTTTGTTATAACATCATTTGCAATGTTTTCTCTATGCAGATATTGAGAAACCTTGGTTTAGAGGAGCAACTAGCTCTCTACGCAAAACTTGGACAAATATTGCAAGAAAGGCGTTTATGACAAGTTCACTCTACACTTAATAAAAAAATGCTTCAATTGGTGTTATATCTGTAGATGAAGACCCTGTGGGAACAAGTGGGATAGATTAGTAAATAATTTTTTTAGACCTTTTTGTTAACTGCTCAACTATATTAAGTACAGAGTATAGCGATCCTTGCATTCTTTTCCCTTTGGGCTTAACATTGACATTTAAAATGGATTTTTAATGAGAAATATATTGGTGTTTTTCAATACTGTTTGTTGTTAGTACTATCTCAATTTACAAACTTGTAATACATTTTTCTAATCTTAATAATCTTTCTTCAAAATTCAACCAAGAATGGTTTTTTTCTCATAACTTACATCCGCTGAAACAAAAATCTTTCAAATGAACCTGCAATTTCATTTTCCTGGTTTGTTTTGGCCGGTGCTCATCTCTCATCTAGTTATATATTGAATCTCTGCATGTTCTCTCAACCATTCAAGCACTTTAGCTCCTTCTAGTATTTCTTGAACCTTCAGGAAAGTTCAAAAAGATCACATCAATCAATCTGTTAGTTAAATTAGGAAAGAGAGTTTGGCCCAAAGCACAATTTTTTCTCTTTTGAAAATGCAACCTACCCTACAATTGTTTAGACATTTATATAATTCAGTTAATCAAAATGGTATGCAGCATGAAATGCTATCCCTACATGGACCATTTTGAAAAAAGTTCAAGATATTTGTGGTTCTGTATATATACATGAAACGATGAAGCAGCCAAAATAATAAACAACAGTAAACAAACAAGGAAGTATGATGCAAACCTGATTCTTCACCCGTTCCTCATCATATTCTTGATTTTGACGTTTGAATTCAGCAATGGAATTCTCAACCTCTTTGACGAGATCCTCGGTAGCAAACTACAAAACACACAAATGCACAAATCATTGGTATAGTATAAGCAAAAGTGACCTATATATTTAGACAGATCAGTGAGAATTGGTACGCTTGTTCCATTTTTTGACAGGGGAAAGAATTTGTTGTCAGCATGACCTGAGCAAATATGTATATAATGGACACATCTTAATCAAACACGCTACCTGCAGATTTTCACGCCTATATATATCACCCACTGCCAGATTCTGTTTTATCAAATTTGTTATATTTTCCTTCTGATGCTCAAGATATTGGTTCACAGCCTTTGGACTTGAGAGAGATGCCAGCTGTTGCTCATTTAGTTTCATTTTTGCCTGAGAGAGATCAGAGTTTTTTGTTTTTCCATTAAATTGTGAATAAAAATGGAAAAAATTTTAAATGCCTCCTGAAAATGATGCATCATGCAACCAATACCTGTATTTCTAATAGGTTGGCTCCATAAAGCTGCCTACCTTGTTCCTCAAACAAGGATTGAGGTATATCAACTTCTACCATCTGAAAATGACAAGATGCACAGATCTTTTATCAACTTGTTGATATAATTTAGCTAAATTAAATACAGTCCAAACCTTTCATAATTTCAGTCTCAAAGGCGATGTTTAATCCTACATCAACTAGAAAACAATTTCAATAGAACTAATAAAGCTTGAATTTCACTTGACAAACCAATTTTATGAGATTGAGTGGGACTTTGAACCCAAATTCTAAAATAGATATGTCCACCAAAAATAATGATGATGATGATAATTACTTAGTGTATCCATGTCAGATGCAAGTGTGCTTCATTATGCACACATAGAAAACACGGTGCGAGGTACATGGTAATACCCTAGGAGATAAGACAGAATCAATCTAATGTAATACTATTACCTTAGAAATCTGATCTAAGATAGCATTATCAGTTGCTTGTTCTCTAGCTGTTTGCTCCACCTCTAGGCATCTCTGTAACAATAAGTCTTTGACCTGACAATTCATGCTAGAGATTTTTACTCTGATTTCAACTCAACATAATTCCTCAGTTCAGTTAACAATCATAGCAAGGGTAAAAAGGTCACCTGCTCCACTGTGCTGCATCCAGGGAGAAGCTTATCAGCAATAGAATCATCCAGTTCTGGCAAATCTCTGTAAAAAAGTTCTTTGCATTCAACCTGTTAATAAGCATGATCAGTATATGCAGCCAAAGAGGTTTTTTAAGCAAGCTACAAGCAAATATGGATCCCAAATATTCACTTGTACATGATACAAATGTGTACCAATAAATGCAAAGATAAAAGATGGTAATCACAATCAGATGGAGATGAAAAAGTGCCATAAAGTGTATGAGACATATGACAAAAAGTACTTATTATAAAGAATATGGTATCCAGAGGACTAAAGGAAAAAAACAACCATGCCAGTTCATGTTCCTAAAACTTAAACTTTTTTATTCAGCACTAGAAACTTACATTGAACTGAGCATGAACACCTCGAAGATTTTCTTGATTCCATGTTTCAGGAAATACAAGAGGAAAAGACTTTGATTCACCGCGATGAATTCCAATTATTGAATCAAGGAAACCCGGTAATACCTTGTCCCCGTATTCTGTGTCAAAATTAAAGCCTGCATAACTAATATAAGTTTAGAGGAAAAATATACATGATCTATTACAGAAAGCAAAGACTTCCATCACTTATCCATTCATTATCATCCTTCAAGCACAACACCAGACCTTTACTTTCAGCCGAAGGAATACTTTTAACATTTGATTCATCTTGATCGATGGTTGTTGCTGAGATGTCAAGAACAGCAATATCACCAACCTGTGAACAGCAAAAACAGATATTTTGTAGCAGCCAGCTAGTTTTGGATAGACTAGTCAATATCAATTAATACCAATATTAATTATTAAGATAACAGTAAATAGATAACACAGAAAACAATGTCTTGTAACAGTTATTTGTTAGTATGACAGTAAAGATAAAAAATTAGCATCAAATACTTCATTGTATCAGTCGTGACTAAAATCCCTATAGTTTGTTAATGCTTCCTTATAGAACTTAGAAGTTTTAGGAAAAATAATGATTCATAGAAGTTCCAATTAAACAGCATTTCTAGTAAATAATCATTTTAAAAGGAAAAAAAAAATATTAACAGACTGGAATAAATTAAATTTAATCACCTGTAACCCTCTATCAGTAACCACTTTCAGTGCACCAATGGACTTGTAACGCCTTCTAAATTCTTGTTCAGATGCTATTTGAGCATCTATATCACTATCTATCTCAACAACAATCTTTAAATTTTTGTATGCATTATTATCAGGAATCCATTTGATTTCTGGTGCAATATCAAAAACCACATCATATCTGGAAAAGTGGTATCAGTGAGAATAATTAATATAATTGCCTGTAGAAGTTATTGGCTGACAATATTATCATTCTTAATGATAATCTTCCTTTTCTCTATGTTATGACAGAAGATAGTTTTAGTATTAAAGATGCAGCAAAGGAAAAGAAAAATAACAAGTCTAATGGTAAATATATTTCAAAAAGTTTAACTGGTAGGTTACCTAAAAAAATCTTGAAGAGAAAATGTCTCCTCCATCTCAGGAAACTTAGTAACTATGCGTACTGAGTCTTGCAAAGCCTTCCCACTAACCTATAAACAAAATTAATTATCAAATGCTTAAGTGCATATCAGAATAATACTTGATCTAATGATGTACTTTATTCAGTAATAACATCGAACAAAAGATCAGAAAAATATAAAGAATTTTTTTAATCTGTTTATCAGTATCAAGTCCTCAGATCAAAGACAATTTTATTGGTCCAGTTTATGAGGAAAGGCCAATGGTAAGTTTATGCTTGTGCAATGTGCATGAACTGATAATCTTGTCTTTCAAGAATGAAGATTTCAGTGAGGTTTGTGATGGATATGACTGCTCTGTAGTTACAGAAAATAACATATGTAATTGCAAATAAAAACACAATTAATCCAAAATAGTTTGATAATGAAGAGATAAAGTACGGATATCAAAAGAAATTAGAAACTATATCACAACATACCGATATCATAGCATGTGAAAGTGTCCTTCTTAATATAGATTCAATAGTAGCCTTCTGGACATTTTGTCTCCCAACATAACCAATAAGAATGTCTTCTGGAACTTTCTTTCCAGGACGAAATCCAGGGATCTGTATTTGAAGCCACGCTAAATTAGCTTACAATACAACATGTTGTCCTCTGAAACCTGGATCCATGACAATCTCAAGCAAACTACTTATGATATATGACTATGCAGTAAATTATTATATGATAAGATAGAACCATGGCATTATGATTGTGAAGTTTAGAAACAATAAATTTTCAATGAAAACCAACTCAGACCAGATAGATCATACTAATAGTTTCAACTTTTGAATCTAGAACTTACAAACCGAAAATCTCCTTTGGCACAAAAATAAAGAGCACTATATTTGCGAACAATAATTTGCAGCATATTTCTTCTTTGAGCCAGATAACATTTTATTATATTACTATATAAAGCATAAGTAACCCAATATTACCTTTGCTTGTTTCATAAACTCTGCTATGACCCTTTTGTAACAATCCTCAATTACCAATGGTGGCACCTCCACATGCAATTTAACCTGCAAAGGGAAAGAGATATAGAAGTAAATTGAACATCTAACTAATCAATATCCAAATAAAGCTTACAATAAAGCTTATGAATATAGCCATGAGAAATTTACCCACTTTAAAGGATGAAACACAAGAATGGAAAGTATGAATAAAAGAGAAGATCATACAGTGGATTTTATTTTCTCTGTTTCTGTGACCTTCAGTTCTGCCGGAAGACGGTCCTGCTGTTCTGTGCCAACTTCAACTGAGGAAGAAGAAGCAGCAGCTGAGACTGTGAAGGGAGAAGAGAAAGAATTGTAACGAACGATAAAGGGTTGAAATAGATGAACATGAGGTGCCAAGGACGAGAATTTAAGGGAATTGAATTTGAAGATTGAAGTGTTGGCATTAGCAGAGAGAAGACTTTTGTTTGAAGAGAAAAAAGAATTGGAAAGAAGAGAACTTGTGAAGGTTCGAGTGCAGAGTTCCATGGTTTCTCTTACTCTGCAGACAGACACAGATACTGTTGTTTAGATAAAATAAAGATAATGTCAGTTTAATATTTACATATTTATATATTTTACTTTATTATATTTATTTTAAAACAAAGTACAACAGTATCAGTAACGTTGTAATGTTCTGGTGCACAAATTACAGTTACAGTTAAGTGTAACTGTAAAGTTGTGTGCATTGTGTTACACTTTTAGATAGTAAATATAGTGTATGGTTGATGTTATCACATGCCAAGGCCATAATGAAATATACAATATTGTGGTTAAATTGAAAAGAAAATAGAACTAATAAATTAAAAACTATAATTTTGGATGTATAATTAATGATATATAATGATATATATATATATATATATATATATATATATATATATATATATATATATATATATATATATATATATATATATATATATTTTTATGTGTTTTGCT
>Ga0214543_1000442_pt1 | contig 68617 bp, 39 predicted proteins | sample CNSS2metaG_FD_160094 | JGI IMG/M metagenome (GOLD analysis project Ga0214543, IMG submission 160094) | Root nodule microbial communities from cowpea collected in UCLA plant growth center, Los Angeles, California, USA - CNSS2 | ecosystem: Host-associated > Plants > Roots > Nodule | place: USA... | reverse complement strand
TATATATATATATATTAGAAAATTGAAGTTGATCATTAAAAAGATATTACCATGATTATATTTATATTTATTTTTTATGTTAAAATCTATACTTTTTGTGAATATAAAATTTGTGGTTCAATTTTATTAAGTTACGAATGTATTTATATCGTTGTTGTTCAAATATTTTCATTTTGCCAATATTAAAAGTAACACTTAAGAAAATATAATATTGTAAAAAAATAAATTTCAAAAGGATAAACATTTTTTATTCGATATTAAATAATATGTAAGAGGTTATAACTACATAAATAAATTTCAAAACATAATATCATATAAATAAAAATGTTTTACTAATTTAAAACAAAGATACACATAAAAGCCTAAACAAATATAAATATAATTATTCTTGATTTTATAAATGAATTAAAAGAATAGATATTACTCATACCAACTTTTAATTGAATAAAAAATTTCGTTAGGAAGAGTTTGTACAATATTTATTTATTATATATAATAATTATTGAAAAGATATATTTTACTTTCAAAGAGAATCTTTATATATATATATATATATAAAGTGTTAATTAGTGTTATATATTTATTTTGAAGTTTGTAATATATAAAGAAAGTGAATTGTAGTTTTTCTAGAATTTAATTTTGAGATTAGTCAAATGATATTAATGATTTTACTTTATTACTATTAATATTTATTGAACTAATTTTTATCAATAATAACTATTATTAAAAAGATTCCTCTAATATTGTTACATGAAACTTTCCATAGTTTTTCATTTTCAAAAAATATATTAATTAACTATTCTTCCTTTAATTTTTATCTACTTATCTTTTCCCACAATCATACGTTTTTCTTGACTTTCTATATTTCCAAACACATGTTCCTCTAATTTGTTAAGCTTGCTTCTTTAAATTTTAAAACAACTAAAGTAAAATACATTATTTTTAATGAATAAGAAAATCTAAAAAACAAATATATTAAAATTGTAGACAAAAAACTACATATTTCATGAAAGATAGGATCAAAGTCTCTGGACAAAACATATTGCACATTTCGACCATATATGGCATTACATTGGATAAATCATAATTAAATGAGCACCAAGGATTAAATTATGACTTACATTCTACTGTTTAGAAAATAATTAAACAAATAATAATAAAAATATGAATAATATAAAAATAATTATTACAGTAATAATAATATCAAAGCATATATATATACGAATCAAATAATATTAATTAGACCTAACAATTCTTATAACAATAATAAATAAAAAATAATTGAAGAAAGGGGCAGAAATAGTTTGGGTTGAGACATGCATAACATTAATCTCAGATAAAAAATGTTCACCCTGCACAGGACAAGACATTATGTTCCAAGATACAACAATCCATTATATTGATCAAGTGTAACAAAGGATCTCTGAACCTCATAAATATCATTGTGAGAGATAATGTAGAGAAGAAAAAAAAAAAGAGAAATCAATGTTTGTTGTTTCTTTTCCCATGCACCGATATTTATAGATAACAATAAAAAGACATAATAGTCAAATGAATGTAATAAAATAATATAACCGTTAACTATAAATAACATTAACCCATCAAATTAAAAATCTAAAAAATTATTAATAACACTATGATAATATTTTAGTTATATTTTTTAAATTATAATAAAATATTTCCAACATTTTCTAAGCAAGTTGATTTTCATATATTAAACACTTATTTTCTCTCCAATATTTGTATTTGCTTTGGTCGAATATTGCCTTTATAATTTTATTTTTTTTCAAATTTTGAGTTGATTTTTCTTATGATAAAACTAAGTAGTGAATAAGACATTGCTCAAAGGTAAACAATATAAAGGAGCTAAAAAAAATTACATTAGGTTGTAAGATTAAGTCTACTGAAGAGAAATATAATCTAATTTGAAGTTTTAATAAAGAAAAATAGAGTTAACGTGTTGACTACTTTAACTATATCATGATGTTATTTACCAATTTGTGAATACAGTTCCATCAAACTACCTTTTAAGTTCACTTTTATTTGTAGCTTTATTACCATTGCAATAACTTTTTAAATTTTTTTAATGTTTGTATTGAATGTATTGAATATAATAAATAATTTTCCTTTTACCACATTAATTTGATCATTACAAAAAATTTGACCACATTAAACTCTATAGGGAATTAAAAAAAAAACATATACATAGAAGGGCCCAAATAAATATAGATTTTAAAATTTAAATATTTATAAGTGAAAAAAAAATCAATGTAAAATAAATGTAAGTCCTAAAAATATAAGAAATAAAAATAAAAAGTATTTGAACTTTGCATCAATGAATGGTGAAATCAATTCTGAATTGAAAAAAATAGAATAACCATTCAAGCTATACGAATTGGTGAATTGTTTTTTTTTCTTCTTCTTCTTTTTAATTTGTCGATATCTTTTAAGATTTAGATTTCAAAATAAGTCTTCTTCATGGAATTTCAAAATCACAAATCTAAAAGCACATCGAAACTAACATCATCACTTACAACATAAGCTCAACAATAAAAAGAGTTGCAAGAATCACAGACACAAACAAGTGCATCAAAACATTTATTGCATCAAACTACCATGCTTTTACAAATATCTTTGACATTTCAAAATAATAAAAAAAAAGTTAAAAAAGAAAATAATAAACCACTATTCATAGTAACACTTACATTATAAGATAAGTATTAATGGAGCTTTAACATTATTTAATTGTCATCTAGATGACATGAATAATAACCTTTCTTATCTTTTTTCCATGATCATCATTGGTTTTCGCTTTGGTTATTTTCATCGTTGTTGAAAACAGTAGCAGCCACAACAACATCATCACCTGCAATAACCTTTCCTCCAACAACCCCAATAAAGCTTTGACCTATATTTGAACAGAAAGAAATGTTAAAGAAAGAAGCAGTGTCAAGATTAGACAATGATGAAACAGTATAAGAGTTGTTGTTTATGCAAGTGCCAATGAGGGAAACTAATGTGAAGGGTCCATAAACAATGAAAGTAGAAGTTATGGATTCATTGTCACGGAGAGAGACTTTCAGAATAGATCCTGATGCACTTTGAATTGTGATGCTAATTTGGTAATCACAGGAAAATTGGATCAGTGTCTCAATCACATCAGAATTTTTAGGGATTTGAATGAAAATAGGTTTTTTGACATGCTCATTGTCTTGGTTCATCAGAAGGGTTAACTTTGGTTTGTTCTTGGAGCCCACAGGCCTACCACGTGCCCTCTTTGATGATGAGGAAGAGGATGATTTTGGATGAGAGGAAGAATCAATAGCATCATCAAAGGTGTTGTCATCGGAGGAAGAAAGTGGGGTGGATGATAAGGGAGTTACATCACTTGGTTGAACCATTGTTAAGGTAGAAAAGGAGGATGCATGTGAGAATTGAAATAGAAAGGGATGTTGAATTGGATATATAGAGTGAGAGAAAGAGAAAGGAGGAATATATTGGGTGTGTTGATAAAAAGGAAATTATTTTGTTAGATGTTTCTTTGTAGATAGTTTGTAATTAGGTTAAACGTGTTTGTAGTTTCTAAATCTTGACACGAAATTGGAATTTGTTCGTCGTTACAATATATTAATAGAGATTGGTCTTCAAACTTTAAAAATAAATAGATATAGTTTTCCTAGTCCAATTGTATTAAATTTTTTTATGTGTCAAATGGTTTTTCAAAATTGTGTTTAAGTTCTTTACACTGTTTGATATGTTCCAACTCAAATATCAGCTTAGAACACCATTTAACACACAAAAAAATTAATGATATTAAGTTAAGATAACTATATTCATTTATTTTTAAAGTTTAAAAATAAAAATATATCAAATTTTGAGAAAAAACGAATCTCAAATTCACGTAAAATTAGAAATTATAAACATATTTAACTATTCTTAATAATCAATAGAATGGTTTTGCATTTTAAAAGAGAATCAAGAAAAGTAATGAGGCCCACATGGACCAAGTTACAAGAAACAAAAACCATGGGCTTTTGCATGCATATTTAAGAGTTATGATTTTTTTATTTAAGGAAAAAGTTGGTAATAAAAATACATTTTTATTGATATACTAATATACATATATAATAATAAAGAAAGATCAAGTTCTCCTATGAACCTTCCTATATCAGCTATGTTGGTAATTATACAAAACTTAAGTGGTTTGGTAAAGTGAAAGAGAAAGAAAAGATAGAGATTTCATATACATGAAACATATTAAAGGTGAGTTTTGCTCATAGTCCATATACATAAATTTTTATTAATCATTTAGTTCTTATAGTTGTATAAGCCTTACCTCATAGTCTAAGTTATCAATTTTAATTTTCTCCTAGTTCTTATACATACAAAATTAGTCTCTTTTAGTTCTTTTGCATCTAAACTATTGGAACTAAATATATTAAAATTAATATGTATAATGATTAAAAGATATAACTTTTAAGTAAGAAAATGAGAAGGTAAAATTTATTAAAGTATAAAAACCAAATGAGTAATATTATCTTAAAACTATTACGTATAAAATTAAAAATGGATGATTTTTAAATGAGTACAAGGAATATATGGTAACAAAGAAAATAACAAGGAATTATTTTCAACATCTAACATTTTTTTTTTAATTTGATTTATCTTCTTGAGTCTAAAATGACTATACCGGATATCAATCAGAAAAAAATCAATAATTATTACTCACACACAAAATCATATATATATATATATATATATATATATATATATATATATATATATATATTAAAATATATAAATTAAAGTATGAACTGTTAAAGCTATTATCAATGGCTAATTTTTTTTTTCTCGATTGCTTTAAAGAGCCAATTCATGTTTGTTACATGTGGAAGTGTACCATGTAACTCACATAAAAAATGAATTTAATTTTGGAATTGATAAAACAAAAAGGAGGGAAGGGCCACATAAATTTTGATTGAGATAATTGCATGATGTGAAAAGCTAATTAAAATATAGCCTCATAAAATGATAGATTAATTTTCAATGGATAAACACTCATTTTCTCTCTATATTTTTATAAATCTAATTATTTTTTCTGCTTTAATTTTTTTTTTCAAATTTAGCTTGATTCGCTTATGCCAACTTAAATTCCAAATAAGACATTACTCTTAGCTAATAGTGAAGGAATTTAAAAATTTACGTTAGGCCCTAGGATTAAATTTACAAGGAAAAATACAATTATTAAATTTAAAACAATAAAGAAAGTAATTAGATTAAGAGTAATATATTGTGTTAATTTTTGACTAACAGGGATGAAAGTGACAGTTTCATAATAAAACTGCCTTATTGTGCACCTTCATCTGTAGCTTGAGTTAAAATAAATAAATAATCATTATGTTTAATATTAAATAGCATTGAATACAGTAAATGTACGTAATTTGACCACATTATTATGTTCAGAAAAAACTTTGACCACATTAAATCCAAGTCCAAGAGTTAAAAATCATAAATTATTGAAATATATTTAAAAGGTAACTGTTGCTGATTAATAAACTATTTGTTAAACATAGTATAAATATAAAACTAAGCTTCAAAATTGTGGGGTCAAATTTTGTTCTCCAAGTTAAGCATGGTCTCTAAGTTATTATAAATATTTTCTGTGTTCAATTTTTATGAATAATTTTTTTTCAAAATCCAATATTTCTTTATTTTGACATTCAAGAGAGTTTTAACTTTTAAGCAGATTTTACTGCATACTGTCATTGTTTTCTTATCTGGTTTATCTTTAATCTTCAGCTACTCATTATAAAACAAAAAATAATATGATTAAATTTTCAAAGATAAAATTTTCTGTCTAGCAATAAAAGTGTATATGAAATTCATTATCTCTTCATTACATTACAATATATAAGGCATGACATGACTCATGCAGAATACCCTTTGCTTCTATATCTATATGAATATACGTATACATATATATGTGCTATAAATCAATATTTCTCACTCATACTAAGATTTTAGGAACTATGATTTGTAGAAGTCCATCCCTGAAAATGGAGAAAGAAACAACAAATCATCAGCTTCAAATGTATAAAGGTAAAGCACATATCTTTGAACTTCTGCACAAAAGGTATTTTCTGAGTAGATGTTATGAATTAAATAGCTTCTGCATTGAGTTTGAAAAATTTATGGATCATAAATCCATGACAGTGTTGCAGATGCCAAGCAAAGCATTAACATTGGCATAGATTCAGCTTTTCTGTACTTAAAATACAAAAGTAAAAACCATCATCACAGTATCTAGTTTCAGCAATAGTGAATCATCCATTTTAGCCAAGAACGTTTGATATTCAACAGATTTTTCAGTTATTTAATTGAATTTCAAGCTTACAATTTAATTCACCATCTTGTGTTACTATAATCATTTAATGATCCAATAACCAAAACTACTAAAAAGAGTACAAATCATATAATGCAATAGACCAAATTAGAAGAGTTTTCAATCATGAGTTAACATTAAGAAACAGATGCATAACACAGATATAACTCACAAAAATTCAGCTGATATTCTGTCCTTGTTCACACCAGAAGGAAGCTGCCACACCACCTCATATGGTCCATATAATATTTCCCTCCGATGGTATGAAGAAAATGAAGCCTTTGGACAACCAGCAATTGTCCAAGAGCTAGTAGAGCGTCTACCTTTGACACACAACCTGTCAGTTCCAAATAAGATCATGTTAGACATTATTATGAACTTTGACATCTCAGTTATGGTGACATTACAAAATTCATCGATCACACAAGATCACACAACCTGTCACAGTTCACATATTCCTCTTTTATCAGAAAGAAAAGAGGTCATGTACTTCAAAAGATATATAACAAATGAAAGAACCACTCCAAACACAATAATGACTTTCAGATAAAAGTAGTATCCAACAAAGCCTTATCCTTTTCTTCAACATTCCCTTGCTATTGTTGATTAGACAGAACTAAATGCTTAATACCATAATAATTAGTATAAGGGGAGGAATATATATATATATATATATATATATATATATATATATATATATATATAATATAAGATATGCTTCTTACTTTAGATCATCAACCTCCACTCTTATGTCACTGATACTAACACCTGGAACTTCCACTGTGATAACATATTTGCTTTCTGATTCTGCAACATCCATCCTTGGAGACCACTCAATTCCTGCACAAGTATACTCACAATGATCATTTAGCAGTTGACAAACAGCATAAAAAAAGTTCCACCGATAATTCAAACAATTTATATGCTTCTGTTTGTCATAGCTAATCATCGAACATAACATGAAATAACTTTTTCTGAGCTCAAAAGTGCTAACCACCAATTTCAGAATAGCTAGTTTTCTTCTCAGAATGTAACTGATCTCCTCTGATCTGTCTGTTTGGCCTGGAAAATGTAGGTGGTTCAAGTGTATCAAAGCCCTGCTCCGGAGTCAGTGATTGGACCAGTGGATTTTTTGAGAGTGATTCTGCCATCGCAGGTCTAGCAAAACATGGTGCTCTTGCATTAGAAGCGAATTCAGATGCAGCACCAGCACCATGATGAGTTTTAGGAGCAAAAGTTGAGCCACCCTGAAAAATTTGTGTATCAAAGAGAAATGAATCATTTACCAAAAGGAGAAGTAAATAGAACACTGTGGAGTATTTCAAAACAATAAGAACACTTTAAGTACCTCTTCAATTGAAGTTTGCCTCATAAAATAGCCAAGAGAAGAAGATGCTTGGCGTGCAAAATACACCTTATTATCGCATCTCCGGAGCACAGAATTCAGACTTCCACTGCAGTTCTGATGTTGAACACATATTCAAGAAAAAAAAAGGACAGCACATACAGATTATTAGAAATTCCAAACCAGAAGCTATAAAACAAATACTGTAGTCTGTTAAAAGAACATATATAGAAGGTGTAGCTAGTGTCTCAGAATTAAGGAAACACTATGTTTCAAAAGGGGACAGAGATGAAGAAAAAGCTTCAAAAATACATTGATTTGATGATGTTCAACTTATTATTGCTTAAGCTAATCATAAAAGAAAAGACCAATCTAAACAATTATATTTCCAATCCTGAATCTCAAGATACAAACAAACCCTTCACCATACTAAAAATATGCAATACTAGCTTGATGAAACCTTAGAAAACCAGACATTCTATAAGTGATGTTTCAGAATTTACTCAAAGCTACAGTGACATCAATCATTTGATAAGGGTCATATTTCCAAATCTTCAAACCAATAAACATAAACATAGCAAGTTTATTATCCCTTCCCAACTTAGCAATATCTATCTCCTTTACAATTCCCATGTGTCATAAAAACCTATAATTGAATTTGGATTCAGATTCCATTCTTGTCACAAAGTAACAAGATAAAAGAGTGTAAATGGAAATAAAGAAAGAAAATTATTACCATTGGCAGAACATGTGTAGCTGAAGTATCATCCTTGGGAGCAAAGTGGGCTGCGATCATGTGAATTCTGCGTTTCACCAACTCAGTCTCCATTTGTAGCAATACAATGTTTCACCAATATTTGAGCTGAAGAGATAAGGCAGCATGCATTAGAGGATCAACAATATATGCAGAGACAGTCACTGGTGAATGGAAGATATTTCTAAGACAACAACATTGGTGGGGACATTCAATCTAAATATCTTTGTGAAACTCAAGATAATGTCACTCAGATTTTATGTCTGGAGTCCAATGGCACCCAAAATATCACTCTGTTTCAGAGTTGGACTGTAGCATTTTAACTTATTTTTATTTATTTATTTATTATTATTATTATCATTATTATTATTATAACCTTATATATAAGATAGCAAATATATAACTGTATTAAATATGTATGATTAGGTGTTAAATGAACAAACTCAATACATTTGAGTTGGATTAAGCTAAACATGAGTTAAGTTAATACGGTTTACTTTATTTTAAGAAGTTATTTAAATTTATTTTATATATTTGTTAGAATATATTCAAAGTGGATTTATTTGACTCATCTTTTATAGTAATAGAATCAAATTATTCATTGTTTCACCAAACATTATTATTATTGTTGAAACTTATATAATTTGAAAAAAAAAATTAAACATTTAAATTATTCAAACATTATTATTGGAAGTCTTACGTCGACTAAAGATAAAATCAATATAGAGTATATATGTAGATTCAAACCTTATCTTACGATTTGGTTTTGAAAGGTTGAGTTTGACTTAAAATTTATTTTTTTAACATGGTATCACACTTATAATTTAGAACTTATTTAACAAAATTTTATGTTTGTTAAATTTATTATTTCATTTGTTATTGAGCCGCTTTCGAACCACCAATTAATATTTAATGTAAACGCCACCTTATAACTTGTTTTTGTAGAGATGAGTAGACTTACATAATTAGAATTAATAAATAATTATAATAAAAAATTATTTTAATGAATTACAAGCCAAATCACATTCGATTCAAATTAAACTCATTTAATTCATTAATTTAATTCCATCAATGTTGTGATAAGCCGGATTAATCATGATTTTGAACTTGTTTTGACATCTCTAATCAAACAAATACTATAAATTAAATACCAATTTTTTAAAAGTTATACTTTTATCATTTTATGTAGATTTTTTTAACCTCGTTTTTTTCTTCTTTTGTTAAAAAAATAAGTACGTTACATAGTTTATTATAATTTTTTGAAAGCATACAATAAACAAGGTTTTTATTTTTTTTTTTTTTACTTAAAAAAACTGTATTTTTTCATTAATATCACATTTCTTTATTTACTTTTAACTTTGAATTTTCCATCAAGACTTTTCTTTATTTAAAAAATACACGATTCGTGTATGCATATATATATTTTGTGCAGCAACAGGCTTCTTTTTTCAAGAAAACTTGGGCTCATTTTTTTTTTTCGCACACAATAACAAATGTTTGTTACATATGCCTTCTAAAAATATGAACTTTTACCTATTAAGACACGTGAACAAAAATTTCATGATGATAATGTGAGTCACGACATACAGAGACATAAAGTATCTTAAGCCTTGAGAAGACAGAAAAATTACTAATAAAAAAGATAATTATGAAACAATTTTATGATTTTTTTTTCTGAGATTTTAGAAATACTTGATCATCCGTGATTTCATCCGATATAAGATAACAATTAAATACTTAATTGGGCTCTTGAAAGATTAAATACTTAAATGGGTTATTGAAATATTAGTGTTTTGGCATATAGGTTCCTAATTTAAACATTTATACGAATGAGTTATTGAAAAATTCGAATTTGCATATCCAGTATAAGATAATGAAGATGGTTCGTGCGACAAGGATGACACACCAGACAAAGATACATAAGGACGAACACTACAAGTAATGCAAACCACTGAGTTATTAATTCCATCCAACTCGCTAGGCTACTTTGCAAATGTCCTCGTATTCCATAGCTTTAAGCACTCTGCCATCATAGGGTCCTTTCTCGATCTGCACCTTAGCACAAAAATTATCTGTATCCACTCCCAACAACTTCGCAATTGATCCTCTGTACGCGCCATTGACAATTTTTACACGGCCACCAACTTGTGGAATCACAGTTTCAAGCTCTGCCTGATCAACTCTGAGCACATGCTTACTTTCAAGTATTTCTATTTCCCCAACATACTTGTCAATCACCTTCCGCACAACACCCTTTTGCTTGTAGTAACCCTTCTCTGCCAAAACTTTGCTCATAACCTTAACAACAATTCCCTCATGCAACCAGTAATCCTTCCGGTTGATTTTTTCCTTTTTCTTCTCTTCATCCCTCATCATTTCCTCCAAAGTTGATTTTCCACCACCACTTTCTTTCCTCTTCAAATTGTTTCCAGGATTTCTATCCCCATATTTCTCTTCATCTGCCTCCTCAAACACCACCCTTGGTGCCTCACGTTTTTCCTTGGTCACCGTTTGTTTAACCAATGAAGACCCAAGAGAAAACCCTATCTTAATTCCATCTTCCATATTTAGTTCCCTTGGAGGCTCAGAAGGCTGATCTGAAGGCTGATCAGCCTCAGGAGTAGGCTGCTGCATCATTTGCTCAGCCATTTCAATCTGTTTTCTGATCTCCTTCTCTTGCTTTTCTTCATCTGCCATATCGGCCTTGATTCTCTTATTCTTCATCCTCTCCTTGAAAAGGGTTTCTGAATCTCTGTCTATGTATGTAATGAACCATCCCTTGGGTGTTTCCTCGACCTTACATTTGCCAGTTCGACCCAAGTACTTGACAAATTCAGTAAGTGTTGCCCACTGGGTGGAGTTCATATGAACATGGTGTCTATCATTTATGTATTCGTTATAAACTACAGTGGCTGCCACACGGCTGAATCGATGGCTGCGCTTCATGTGCTCTAGAAAAGAGCTCTCAAACTCTTCGGAATAGCCCTCAACTATACGGTGTGGGTTTTGTCCAAAAATTTGCATTTGACGCTGATGCCCTTCACTCATGCAATGGCATTTAAATCCATTTTCATCTCGGCACTGCTTCTGGCACATCTGGCAATACCACCGAAGCTTCTGCAGTCCTTTTGCTTTGATTCGATTGGCAATTGCTTTTGGTGTGAGAAACTCATTTTTCCCCATCAAGAATCTGGATGTAATATTTTAGATCAAACAAAACATTATCAGTAGTCCTACCAGTGTCCCCTTACAGGTGAAATTTGTTATGGTGGGAGTACATAATAAAAAAAGTATTCCAATAACAGCTAAAATTCGTAAAGCATTGCAAAACAGGAAGCAAATTATTTACGATCAGTATTAAAGAATTAGATAAAATAACTAACGAATACATTTAGAGTTTTAGATCAACATACAATAAACAACTTCACTTTTTACTTTCCCTGACATGTTCATTAGAATCCTTCAAATAAACTCATTTCTCCTCGTCACCAATTTGGATATAACACTCAGATCTAACAAAATCAGTAATCCTACCCAGTGTCACCTTACAGCTGAAATTACATTGAAGGGAGGGAGGAAGTCCACAATAAAAACAGCATTTGAACGACAACTAAAATTCGGAAAGCAATAGAAAACAAGAAAAGGAAAGTAATTTGGGGCAAGCACTGACATCAAATAATTAGATACAGTGAACATTCTCTGAATTTTGATCAGAATACAAAAAACAGTAAAAGTTGAAGCTCGTCATAAACCGTCAAAGAGTCCCAAAGGAAACCACCACAAAACAACACTAAGCTCAATTACTTTGATTCTCACCACGACTCGAATACTAAATCAATGGCTTTCCAAACACACTCTGCCCAAACCTCTGTTCCAACATTTTGGCTCAATATCCTATTCTAGTTTGATTAGATCCTGATTACTCGAAACACACTTCTATCATTCTACACCTTCCCATCAAAACATTACCATTACAGACGATAAAATTTCATTCATTCCACGAATACATATACAAGAGAAGAGAGAGAAAACGGACCTGAGAGTGGCAACAATTCCGGCGGTGGCGGGAGCAGTGGCTTGCTGCGGAGACGGCAGCTACAATTGCCAGAAACCCTAGATTCGAGGAAATTGCAGGTTGCGAATAAGGGGAATCGGGAGAAACTGCGAAAGGGATTGGGATTGGTATAGAAAAGGTTTTTAAATTATAATACACTTGTGACCATATCCATATACGAGAATCGTATACATATTTTAGTGTACAAAAGTCGCGTTTCTATTTCATTTATAAAATTATCATTATCTTGTTTTTTTTTCTATTTCATTTTTTAAATTATCATTATCTAGTTTTATCTTTCTTTCTTTTTTCTTTTAGTCTTTATTCATTGTCTAATTCTTTAATATCACACTCCTTAACTCAATTGTATAACAGATATTACAAGTGTTTATTACTTCACTTTTATTTTCTATTCTTTATTTACTATTTTGAAAAATACGAAGCTTTATTTCACTTATCATATAAAAAATAAAAATTAATTACAAAAAAAAAATATTTAACTTATTAAATATTTACCTATATTTTTAGATTAGGAAATATGAATTTTATTGTAGTCGATATTTTAAAAAAGGTAATATAATAATTTCTTAACATTGAGGGATTGACACATATAAGAAATAAATTAGACTTAAATATTTTTAAAATTCTTAATTAGATTTAAATATTTTAAATATTCGGTATGAATGAAGATCATTTTAAATATTTTGTCAAAATAAGAACTATATGCAACAAACACTACGAAAATAAAAAAAAAAGTATGTAAACCAATTAATTAAAACAAAATGGGAAAAAAAAAGTATTTAAGCCAATAAATTAAAACAAAAGGCAACGTTGGAGGTATGTGAAAATTACGAAATTAAAAAAAAAAAAGTGGGGAAAAGGTGAAGTTGCTACAATTTAATCCTTGAAATGAAAATCGAAATAGAGAGCAAACCAACTTCTGAAGAAATAGAAGTTAGCATAGAAAGTGAAACAAAGATAAATATGAAGACTTTTTTGAATAAAAATAATAAATATTTTAGAAAAAATAGAATGAATTACTTCAGATTTATTAATATATTATTATTCATTATCATTGTAATAATATAATATAGAAACAGACGACAGAATGGTAGACAAAAATCACTTGCATTCATTGTTTATATATATTGAACCCATAAAAAGCCTTTTGTCCAAGATCATTCAATCACATATACTTTCATCAAATATATTCAGAATCTAACCATTTTTTTTTAAGTTTAATGCAGCCAACATATTAAGTTATAGAAAGAAAAACAAGACCAAAAATAAATGCAAACAAATAAAAAAAGGAATTGATCCAGAAGCATTACTAATGTCATATTATGTAATGTAATATAACCCAAATGGCACAAAGGGGTTCCTTCCTACATTCAAATCAGTACGCTGTTGGCATTTTTTCCCCTGAAAATCTACACGGGGACTTCTATGGTCCAATGCTCAGATTTTAGTAGAATAATGATTTCCTCAAAACATAAAGCTGTTTCTAACATTACATATCCTCATCAAGACCAAAAGAAAAAAAATCCCTAACAAGAGTGATTCAAGGTTGTACAAGCAACAATCAGCCAAGTACAAGCTGGATATTGAATTGCGCGCATGATGTCCAGAGTCCGTATCTTGGTTCAGATTAGCAGTAAGAAACCTGCAATAATAATTTGAAGTCAAATAACCACATAAAACAATAAAAATAAGGTACTATCAATATGCTGAAGAAATATTCAACACTGTAGACTCATACTACAGGCAAGCCCAATCCGTCTCAATCAAGTACAAGCAACATAACTTTCCAATAATCAGCAAATTTACTAAAAATAAAGCAGTTCAACAATGACAAAGGTAAAAGATTTCAGTGATTAAGAATATACAGAGGATGATGGAGAAAAGCAATACAAAGCCGTTAAGTTGATGAGAATCTTACGAAATTATACCATGTTAAGTTTAATATGGCTAACGAATGATGAAGTTAAGAAAAATAGTATTAAGCAAAAGATGAAGTTCAAGTCGCTGAACGAGACAAGGTTGGAACACAAACAAAAACAACACTGAAACAATAACAACACAAAAATATTAGCAAAATCATACTTCGTAGATCGTGTAGAATACAATAGATGATATCATAAACAAATATTTTTAACAATAGACCACTAACACGCAAAATGCTGGGTACACTAACAATGTCCTCAACCATGCCGAAGCATATGTTAAAATAAGATGAATGTATAATTCATTCCCTAACTAATGTATTATACAAATATAAGGGCTATACTCAATTATTTAACCCACATCCCGTTGCTTGGTTAATTCATATTCCTACCTATTTATCATATACAGATGAAAAAGAAATCAATACAATAACTTCACTCCTGTTTTACTGAGACAGATCAGTATCATACAGGCGGCAAGTATTTTAGTGGCTAATAAACAAGCCTGACACCTTGACCAAAAACACATAATAAGTCCAAAGTTAAGGACTGAATTAAGCTGGTGCAAAAACCATTATCGTTGCTTTAAAATAAAGATAAATGAAGAACAAATAAGGAGAAGGTGCAGCAAGTCATGGTCACCAGTCCAAAGTGATTCAGACATTATAAAAAGAGTTGCCATGCAAGTCAAGAAAACAAGCTGAATTACGTAATTCTTTTTGGTGAGACTAGTCAGAGGCCGGCATAAATTCATAAGAGAATCTGATAACCCACAAGTCTCGATCATGTGCAAGAATTGGGTAAACTGGTATAAATTCAAAAGTTAAAGTCTGAAAATCTGCTGCCACAGGGCATGTACGCATGTATTTTTGCCCAAAACAAAAGAATTTTGTCAAAAGATCAAGGGGAAAATTCCATAAAGCACAGTGTATTGCTCATCTATTCATGATGCAAATCAATCATTGTTTGTCCATTATAGAAGGCAAATTAGTGGTTCACTGTTGAGTTACTACTGTTGATTGCTCATCAATATAGCATGTCTGAAAATGGTGGATCAAGGCCCTTCAGCAAGCAACATTTTTGTCCTGAAACTAAGATCACACCTGAAAATAGAACTTGATCTAGGGTAGAGACACCGGGCATATGAACAGAACCATAGTAAAAAAGGTCAGAAGACTATTAATTATCATTATGGTATACATTACATTTAGATACTATGATGTGTTTTTTAATGAGGTACGATCTTGTAAATTCACATGTCAAGTCAATGAATGTTCCGTGACTATAAAATAATCTTTTCCTAGAAAGTGGATTTCAATCATAACTCAGTTTTGCAAACTCAACCTGTGAAATTTACAGTAAACTATATAATAGTCTTATGAATGAAAACTGAGAAATGGCGGAATGTTTTGTACAAGGGTGGGTGTTTGACACTAGAGGGAACAAAAACTGATGGGTAACAGAGAAAGTACTCCGACAAAGAGACCTAACAGTAACTTTGATGGAGGGTGAAGAAATAGGTGAGAAATGATATACTAATGTTCTTTGGTTGAGTGGAAACAAGAGTGTGATAAAAAGGTGGAGAGACAACCCTTTTCATTTTAAGCACAATTCCATGCAAAAGGAAACAACCGACTGAATTTGTGACAGGCCTTTTGTGTGGGATACACAAACCAAAAGTAATTACACACAAGGTTCTAAATTGTGATCCACATCTGCAATTGAATCTGCGCAAAAGTTTTATTTACTCACCACACAACCCCATTGAAACAACAACTGCAAATCTTGATGAAGCCATATGCACGACTTAGAACCACGATTATATGTTTAGTGGCTATTTCCGAAGTTTTATAACATTAAGAACAGCCAGAAACGTGCTCTATGGAAAACACACTTCTTACTCCTCCTGTAATTCTCTCTTCTATATTTCTTTTTTATTTCTCTCAAACCAAACACTTAAAAATGTACTTTACTTTTCAACTATAATCATTCACTCTATTTCTCTGTTCCTTATTTCCATCCACCCTATTTATCACCTAAACAACGTTTTTTCATGGTTTTTTCATGGTTATCATCGGTTAGAACTCATGTCCAAGGTTTTTGACAATTTACTCCTCTATTGTACCAAAAGCAGCGATATCAAACTACAAATGCTATTCAATATTTGTAGAATCATCCCGATTCTCCACAACGTGTGGCACCACTATTTGGCACTATGGACAATTACGCTAAAGAATACTCCTTCAAGAATGTATAGGGAATGATAAATAATTACACATTGTCTTACAACCACTTGCATCAGTTAACATTAAATTTGCTTTATAAGAGTGGGCAAATAGCAGATGGTAGTTGTAGTGAAGTTACCCTCCTTTACATTGTTTGATGACTTCTCGACAGAAATACCAACAAAATACTAACAAAGTCAGCTTGGAACGTAATAGGCCACAAATAACATGCAATATACGCATGCCTTCCGCTATTCTTGCTAATTAAGATAGTTTAAAATAGTGTATCCAAATGGTTAATTCAAAAATAGTTTATGGTAGACAGCACACAGTTCCTTACCCTGCAACTCATTGGTCACAACAAATAATATCAATAGATAATTCCAATGAATTCAGAAACTTCATATAACACGTTGATGTTAAATTTTGCTTCACTTTCAAAAGCAAATTTGAGTTGGGATTTCTAATAACTCCAAATATCCTTCCCAACAAAAGTAATATGATCCACTAATTCCCACAGTAGTAAGTACCGAGGCCGCACTCCCATTTTAAAACTTCGATGAAGGAAAATTAGAACTTACATCAAACTTACTATTACAGTAAACACGACCAGACATAAATCAGTTTTCACAGTAAATTTTTCAAACGCAAACTCAAGCACAAATACAAAAGCACTCAGTCTCACCAAAATCCAAAAGACAGGAATGAGTAAGTCATCAGATACAACATACCAATCCATTCTCTTGTTACTGTTGTTGCTGGTTTGGAGGGTTTGGGGGAGGAGGCATGCCAGGTCGAGGAGGACCAAACACCGGAACACCGCTGCCAGGTGGTGGCGGCATGCCGGGGCGAGGTGGAGGAGGCGCAGGCATACCAGGGCGAGGCGGAGCCGGAGGTCCTCTCACCATCTGTCCCGGAGGAGGAGGTCCCATGGGGCGCTGTCCAAACTGCGGGGGAGGAACGGAGAACTGAGGTGGAGCGCCACCAGGTCTTGGAGGAACAAATTGCCCTGGTGGCATCGGAGGAGGCGGACCCCTGGCCATGGGGGGAGGAGCGAATTGACCTGGCATCTGCCCCGGAGGGCGCATCACCGGCGGACCGCCAGGATAAGATACGGGCGGCGCATTGAGTTGTGGTGGGCGCGAGATCTGCGGCTGCATCATGCCTGGAGCAGGGCCGCCAACGCCGCGAACTGGGCCGGCGAGACCAGGCTGGGCCTGGACAACGGGAGCGGGAGGAATACCTCTTCCGGCGGCACGACCGATGCCGGGGCCTGCAAGCGCGGCGGCACTGACGGCCTTTGAGCGGGACTCTTCCGGCGGAGGTGGACCCTCGACGGTCATGGAGATGACCTCCTCGCCGCGGAGGAGGACAAGACCGAGCGTGCGGCGGTCCTCACGGTCGCCCCCGTCGGCAGGCTTCTTGCCCTTAGCCGGAGGAAGCTTGCGGAACTCCTCGCAGTCGCCGAGGACAAGGTTCATGTGTCGGTCGAATGCCATGAATTTTCCGACGAGCTGGCGTCCATCCTGAATGGTGACGCGCATTCGGTAGTTGATGTACTGGAGCATCTTGGAACTCTTAGACATCGACATTTTCAAAGAACAAAAATTTTCCTCGCAGCTTCTTCAGTGAGAGTGTTCTAGGGTTTAAGAAGAATTGGAACTTCAGAGAGAGGGAAACATTCGATACTCCCTATCTCTATCTCAGTTTGGATTATAACACTACAAAACCCAATAAAATGGGTCCTGGCCCAAGACTAGAGCCCAAAAGCGTTTAAAAAAAAAAACAATAATCGCGTCTTTTCATTTGCGCTAACATAAATTTGGGAAATTGAAACCTCATTATTAACTAAATCTGAAAATAGTCAAATACTTTGAAACTGTTCAGACTCCTTTGTTATATTCTATTTTCACATATATTTTTATAATTTTATATTTCTTCTTTTTTCTTTTGAGGAGATTTTTCATTGTCATTTCTTTATTTTAGAAACACTCCTTTGAATAAGTGTAATAAAAGATTATGTGATTCCAATATTTCACTAAAATTCTTCATTTTCCATCTCTGTTATATTTTTCTTTTAAAATTCTATGAACAAACTGATTCAGTTTTACTTATATTATTCAAAATCATTGGTTTATGTCTTTTGTTTTATTTTCTTAAAATCTCTTAAACCTCGTGATTGTCTTTGGGTCATCCTAGTTTCATTTTCATTTTCAGTTTATGTTTTTATCTGGTTTGGAAAGTATGTCTTAAAATTTTTATCCTATTATTTCTTTTATTCATATTACTATTAGACCTAAATATATTTTTACTTCACATGAAATACCTTTTTAATTTTATTCTTAATTTATCTAAAATTACAATTGTCGTTTTAATATATGAGAATCTAAAAAATAGTTAAATAGTATAAATAAATTTTTATACATAATATTCAATTGTTGTATTACTAAAATATCTAATTATAAATAGAATAATTAGTTTGTTGAATTTTATTTTATACGAGTTATCGCCTCTAATAATTATTTTTTTTCTTTCTCTATCTTTTTTATAGACTTTCTCTCTCGTCTTTTTGAAAATAAAAGATTGTCACGGAAGTCTTAACTTAAAGTATTAAAAAATTATTCAATCATATATAATTATGAGGATAGTGAGTTCATTCTTATTATTTTCTTTAATTATTTTGAATTTTATATGCATGTGCTGCTTATTGTTGTTGCATATGACTAATTGAAAAACTTGAATATTTCTCACATTCATACTCAATCAATGAAGAAAATTTTCGTCAAAATGAAGATGGATTTATGCAACACTCATGAAATACGAGTTTATTTGTCATTTTTACGAGTGGATCGTCAATATAATATATTACTATTCTATCAGGGACAAAAACGAACAATAATCAGTCACATGTCATATTTAAATATGTAATCAACAAATTTTTAAGTTTGATGTTTAGGAAATAATCACTCCCTTGCTTCGAAAGTAACCTATGTTATTGGTAGTGTGATTGCAAAAAATTTCAAGTTCTCTTACCGTTGTGTCCTCGTATCATTGTTATTTATTTTTATCATCGCTTATAACTTTATAACTAATGACATTTGTTGGCTTAGTTTATAATCTCTACAATATTTTCAAGATTTATAAGATATAATTTAATCCCATTTAAAATAAAAATTATTGGTCTACATGACAAAATTTTATACCTAACTCTCACATACAAAATAACAAATAAAAACAAAACAACTATTAATCATATTCATAATGAAATCACACGATCCCAAATAAATAAAACAATGTTTCTATTATAAAAGTGAAAGTCGTAATGAAAATTTGTGAAAAAAAAAAAAACATAAACATATCAAATTCAATTTAATCCAATAAAATTAAAGGGAGTTGTGTCATGCCCACATCACAATACTTTAGCCCACAATCAATTGAAAGAAAAAAGTCATGTCATAACCATAAGACTTTAGTTTAAAATAATGTTAGATAGGAATCATTCTAATATTAAACTAATTTTGTAGAAATATCATGAAATTGTGTCATAATAAATACACGACTTTTGTAACAATTAATTCTATTGAAGTCATATGACTTTAATATAAAAAATAAATAACTAAATTAGTTAAAGTTAAAAACTTAATCTTAACATGTCAAAAAGTAAGAAACACGAGGCAACTTTTTAATAATGAAATTGTATCCATTTAACACGACTTGTCCAAATTATAATTTTTTAAAAACTTGCTATTTTCATTAAATAAAAATAAATTTTGCATTATTTGCATGAAAAACTAAAAACAACACTTACATTAAACGTTTTTTTTTTTAATATATATTTGAAAGTTGGAATCAGTTATGTTATGTCTATTTGAATATAACATAATATTATGAAAATAATTACATAATAAATGACTAAATAAAAATAAAAAATGCTAATAATAATAATAATTATTATTATTGTTGTCATTATTTTATATAAATATATATATATATATATATGGTTTTCTTTTTTATATGTTTTTTTATATAAAAACAAAACGATTAAAATGCTATTTATTATATATTATTGAAGGATAACATAGTAAAAAACAATAGTTATATAAAATAGATTATTTTAAACCCTTATAATTTAGTTATACCTACGAGTATCTACCGTAGGAAAGTTCTTTTTTCAACTAATAATAATAATAATATTAAGAATAAATGGTAATGATAATAATTTAAATAACATAAAATTTAATATTTTCTTAAAATAAATTTATAGCAATAAGAATAATTTAATCATTTCATAATTTTTTTTAATTTACCGTATCAATCAGATTATTTACTGATTTTTCTTATATATTTTTTTATCACTTTCTGATTCTTTTTCTTTCATTTGAATGACAACATTTTTGTTTTTTCTTCCTCGTATTCACAACTGGAATAAGTGCAGACATGACACTGAGTCACTGACGTTATTAACGTTCTCATCAACCCTATTATCATTCAGCTTTTGTCCATTTTATTCATTTCCAATCTCAGTGCAATCCCACGTGTCATAGTATCCACGGTACCACACGTGCCACAATTTTAATTCAGTCAAATCCACGTGTTTATTTCTTCTTCTCTTCCACATGCATAAAATACAACATTATGGAACATGCTCAGTGCCTATCTTTCTTCTCACGAATCTCACTCAGTCAAAAACTATTTTTTTCTCTTTAATTTGTCAAATTTTACATCTACCATCCAATCACATATGAAAAAAAAGATTTTAATTGATTACATGCTAAAATCTAAAGGCATCCAAGAAATATTACTAAATTTATCAACACTTCCCAAAATATAACTAACATATTAAAAAAATATCTATATTATAATTTTAAATCATAATAATTTACACATTCTAAAATACTTTTTACGAATTTAAAATTTCGTTATATACAAACGTATTAATTTTACTCAATACATAAGTTAAATTTTGTTGATAAAAAAAATTCTTGAATTATTCATTATAAATTATAATACATAATCTTGGGACGGACTCTCACTCTTTCCACTATATCAATTATACTTTTTAGTAGTATATATTTTCTCTAAAATTACTTATATATCTTATAGTTATTTTATTAATCATTTTATTTATATATACTCAGAGTTTATTGTGCTTCTATCTTATCATTTTTCATGTCTTTATTATAGTTATTATACATGATATGATTGGTTATAAAATTAATGAGTATATATATATATATATATATATATATATATATTTGATAAAGTATATATGTATGATTTATTTTTCAGTTAATAAATATAAATGAAATATTTTCTCAGTGTCGAATTAAATGCTGTATAAACTCGTAATATACTTAAATGTGGTATCATGAATAAGTAAGCATTGAAAGATTGAATCTTTCACCCTTTTACCAGCCGTGAGAAACGAAAGAAAGGCTTTTGAAAAGGAAAAAAACCAGCAAAGCAAGTGCATCTTTTTCGTCCTCTTCTACTAATTCCAAAACCCCATTGTCGAGTTTTTAGCATCATTCCCCGAACAGATTCCAAATGCTTTTATTTTACCATTAAAAGTTTATAAATCTTTCCCACTGTGATTGATCTTTTGTAGACTTAAATATTACCTTAGCACTACCATGCTTCTTAGTTTCTGACACAGTAACTTTGATTTAAAGAGCCAAATCATTGAGACATTCTCAAATCTCATAGTAATTATAGTGCTCAGTCCGTGAGATTTCCCTTCACGGCTCTGACACTGACACTGACACTCGCACGGGATCTCTATTTTCTGTTCTCCTCTTTCTGATTTCCCCTTCATTTATTACCAACCCACTGGGATTTTGATCGGAAAGTTTAGTTTTTTATATTCTGTTTTATTGTTTTTGGCCATTTCATCAGTGATCACACCATGATTTGCACGGTGAAACAGCCTGCCATATCGATCGGAGCCTCTGATGTTTTGCTACGGAAAAAGGGTTCAACTTTAGCCTCAGCTCAGTCATGTTCCCTCGTTGTCCCTTCTTCCCACCGAAGGGAAAAGACTGTGAGATCTCTTTTGTCAGTGCAAAAGCCACTGCACCTTTCATGTTTGGGGTTGGGGAATTTTGTTAGGTCTCCGGTGAGGCGTGAACGTGGTGATTTGGGGACATGTAGGGCCTATGAGGCTGAGAGACCGGAGGTGGAAGGGGCTGCTGATCCATCAGAGGCTGCTAAGAAGGTGAAAATTGGTTTATACTTTGCAACCTGGTGGGCTCTGAATGTGGTGTTCAATATTTATAACAAGAAGGTGCTGAATGCGTACCCCTACCCTTGGCTTACCTCAACACTCTCCCTTGCATGTGGGTCTCTCATGATGTTGATCTCTTGGGCCACCGGAATAGCTGAGGCTCCTAAGACCGATCTTGAGTTCTGGAAGACTTTGTTTCCTGTAAGTTAGTGACTTTTGTTTGTATCCTTAGAAAAAAAGTTTATGAAAGAAAGTGAAAGCATGGTTTTGTCTGTTCATGCGTTATATATGTAATCTTGGTTTTAAATTGTGCTCATTGCCACGGTTTTGTTGATATTGTGGGAAATTGCGAATAATTGTGGTTGATAGGTTCACAGCCATGGTTTGCTCATAGCGATCCAAGAAAGCTTGATGTTTTCTCTGAAATCACTTCTTAAATATGGAATTTTATTCCATCCATTGATATATATGTGTGTGTATGTTTTGACTTTGATGATTTCATGAAGAAAAGAGCGAAGTTACTTCATTTAAACCGTGTTGAATTGGGAGCAGCTTTATTAGTGTCTGTTTTTTTCAATGACGAAAAATTAAGTTTTGGAAGTCGGAAAATTCACTTTTTTTTTTGGAGTCAGTTCAAATCAGAACTTGCATGGTTTGGCGTTTTCTCTGATTATCAATATCTAGAAGTAGACAGGACATTAGTGTTTGATATTTTTTTTTTCAGGTTGCTGTTGCACATACAATAGGACATGTAGCGGCAACTGTTAGCATGTCAAAAGTTGCAGTATCCTTCACCCACATCATAAAGAGTGGTGAACCAGCTTTCAGTGTTCTTGTTTCCAGATTTCTTCTGGGTGAGACCTTCCCGGTGCCAGTCTATCTGTCCTTAATTCCAATCATTGGTGGATGTGCACTTGCAGCTGTTACTGAGCTCAACTTCAACATGATTGGTAAAGAAGTTGCTTTTCTATTAAAAGAACGTTTTGTCACTCACATTCTGTTGCATTTTTGTATTCTGTTGTTGAGCATAGTATAGAAGTAGTATATGCTATAATCAATTGATGGAAAGTATTGGTTAAGGCAATAACAGAGTCCCCTCCAACACCTACTCAAGCAAAATGTTTATTACTTAACTTCTAATGCTTGTGTTAAGACATCAATGGAAAGGATAATTTACTGCTACATAGTACTTGATTTTGATTTCATAACTGGTTTATCATGCATTTCAGGTTTTATGGGGGCTATGATATCGAATTTGGCATTCGTGTTCCGTAACATCTTTTCAAAGAAGGGTATGAAGGGAAAGGCTGTTAGTGGAATGAACTACTATGCGTGTTTGTCTATGTTGTCTCTTGTAATTCTCACACCATTTGCGATTGCTGTGGAGGGACCGCAGATGTGGGCAGCTGGATGGCAAACAGCACTCTCTCAAATCGGACCTCAATTTATATGGTAACTATAAGATGTGTTTAATCTATCTGATTCTGATGTTGTTGTTGATTCTGTGTTTTCATAAAGGTGACATTTTGAAGTTGTCATAAACTCATAATGTTTTTCCAACTACTATTGTCTACACTGCATCTTTTGTGTCCTTTTCAGAAATCGCAATTTGTTCTGTCTTATGATTGCTTATGGCTGTTTGTTGTGCACAACAGGTGGGTGGCAGCTCAGAGTATATTCTATCACCTGTATAATCAAGTGTCGTACATGTCTCTGGATGAGATATCTCCTTTGACATTTAGCATTGGAAACACCATGAAACGTATATCTGTTATAGTTTCTTCAATCATCATCTTCCACACACCAGTTCAGCCTGTTAACGCTCTTGGAGCTGCTATTGCCGTCCTCGGAACCTTCTTGTATTCACAGGTATATCTAGATGAGATTTTTTCATAGTCATATTTGATCTGTTGATTATACATGAACAACATATAAAGAAAAAGACTTACAAAACTTTAAGGTTTTAAGTTTTAGGTGGTGTGATGGTTTCTTATACGAGTTTCTTCATATTTTATTTTTAGTAGCAAGTATACATAATCTCATTCTACTCATTTTTACAGGCAAAACAGTAGGGTTAAGGAGTCATAAAAGTCACTGATAGAGATGGATTTTGGTAAAGTCTGGAGGATCCGGCTCTTTTGTCTATATTGGTAGATGGAACATTATCGTTAGAGATTATTAGTTTTTCAGCTCCTTCTCTGTGTTTGAATTATCATGAAGTTTGAGGAATAAATGAGTATTTGTTTAGTCTGTGATAATTTCTAAAAACATGGTGTACTATTAGTTTTTCTACTCCTCCTTTACTTCCAAATTGTCATCAAGTTTGAGGAATAAATGTGTGTATTTGTTAAACATGGTATACTATAATTGAGGAATAAATGTGTGTATTTGTTAAACATGGTATACTATAATAAGGTGACAATGATAATATGAAATCTTCTTCCTTATGTTCACAAAACGCATTCTTGTTTGCTGACACGGAAGATAATTCACCAACCCACTCACAGTTTTCTTTAATTATTTGCAGAAAGAACTAAAAATAACGCAAAAGGGGACAAAAATAGTTGTAGAGATTTAAATGAACTGTTTATAAAAGCTAAAATTTTAAAGTTTTGATGACTACAAATTCTACAAAGCCGTGCTTGTGTTGGGGCTCAAATGAACAGACTCAGCAAAACTTATATCATTTTATCAGGAGTTTGAGTAATACAGACAGTCTGATACAATAAGCTCTATTATCAGAATTTGATGTTAACATGGTAAATTTCATTAGATTTTTTTGTATCTGAATAGCATGTAAACATAACAGAAGCAAAAATATCATTTTTTTGTGTGTAGATACTAACTATCTATTATTTCAAACATTCAAGTTGTGTTTACTCTGCATAAAAGTGTTTAGAATTAGATGAGAAAAGCAAACCAGAGTGGTGGTGAAACAGCTACATGCTACTCTGCAATTGATATGAAGGAAAAGAGAGTGCAAAAGTCACTGTATTGGAACTTCATCTTCCAATAGCATCCTTGAAGTTAGAGAGATGGTGCAGAAATGTGTTTGAAGCAAGAATATGAATCCTGAATGTGATATTTAGTGTCATATGCAGAGTGTTCTTTAAGAATGTGTAAGGTATTAAAAGATGTAGAAGAACATAATGAGGAAGCAGCAATGTGAAAATAGATGGGCCTAAGTTTGTATTTTTTTTAATGGCTGTTTGTGGATGACATTTAAGAGGCCATAAAAGCCCACAAATACTTTTATGGATAAGGTTTTCAAAATCAGAAGCAAGAAGTATAGTTTCCTTACAATTTTCCAACGAAAAATGAATCTCATATAATAAGAAAAAGGACTTTATATATAATTCATCCTTTTAGTTTTATAAATTTTTTTATAAAATATTAGTAAAAACATATGTACTACATGCATACGTCTTTATATTTTTTCAATAATAATAAAATTATAATTATAAAAATAAATATAAATAATTTTGTGATAAAAATAGTTTTTATTTGTTTTGTAGATAATTTTTATTATAAACAATTATTTTAATTTAAAAAATAATTAAACTTAAAAAAAAGTCAAATAAAAAAAAATCAAATTTAAAAAGTAATCACTTAAAACATAAAATTGATAAGTTAATTATTTTAATTTAAAGAAAATGATTATTTATTAGTAAAATTGGGAAAAATATGAACACTAAAAAAAATCTCTTAATTAATAGTACAAATATTTTTGTTTTTAAAATTTTCAAAATTTGATTTAGTCTTTCTAATTTTTTTCCTTTTTAGTCCTTTTAATTTTGAAATGTACCAATTTTGATTCTTCAAGCACCTTAATCAACATCTTATATAGGAACAAAAGGTGATAACATTTAGAGGAGTTTTTTCCTTTTAAGTCCTTTTAATTTCCAATAATTTCAACTATGTTTTCTCTGCCACAGTAGAAAAGTTTGCCCCCCACAATACATGTAACCAATGGATAAAATAAATGAAAAATCAAATTTAAAAATGACAAGCAGGTGGTGTAAAAAATTACAAAAAAGAGTCAAAATATTGTTTTCAAATAACTAACGACGGGATGCACGGATACAACATGTGTATTAGATATGACACGACACATATCCAATAAGGCAATACGTTTATTTTAAAAATATTTGGATACAATATATAATATATATATTAAAAAATGTACAATAATTATTAAAAATATAATAAATATATAATTATTATTGTCAGAATCACTATAAGAAAACACTTTATTAACAACCAATATTAGTGATCAAAAGTTGTTAGTTACGATAGTGACCAATTTAGATATCAATTTACAAAATAAAAATTTATTGATTACTAAAATAGTCACTATTATGAATAAAAAATTATAATTAGTCTCTAAATTAGTTTTAAAAATTTAGCTACCAAGATTTTAACTACCGATTAAAATTGATCACTAAACATTTGTTACCAAGTAAATTAATTTCTAAATTAGTCTCTAATTAGTGACCAATTATATTTTTTTATTCATAATAATAATTATTTTAATAACCAATAATTTATTATTTTGTAGTGTCTAAATTTATCATTATAATTATATAAAAAATTATAAATTATTATCATTATAAAATATTACTACTTTATAATTAAATACTTAATTGATAATTATTAATAAAATATCTAACGTATCGCATAAATATATATTAGATACAAATACATTATCCAAGTGTAACTGTCGGTGCATAATAAATGAATATTAATGTAATTCATTAATGATAAGACTTTAATTAAATTGCATTCATTTTAAATTCATTAATATTTATATTAATGTAATTCATTAACGAGGAAAGAAACAATGGTTTTCATGATTATTTTTTTCTCACATTAATGTCAGTTACTTCATTAAATAAAAAAATATATTATTTTTTTATATTTTAGTTTTCAGTTCAAAAAAAATATCTGTTTCATTTTAAAATTTAAATAATATAAGTTTCTTTTTACAATTACATTTTTAATTTAATTAATATAAATGAAAAAAATAGTTACGATAATAGAGAAATATAATGTGACATAATATATGCATTGAAATTTAAAAAAAAAAACTTAAAATATAATATAAATATTTCACTTAATAAAATTATATTAAAAAAATTAAATAACTTTTTTGCATTTGGTGAAAAATTTCAGGACTTTTATAATCAGAACTTTTTACGAGTATTTTTTAAACTACTTTTTACGATTTTAAAGAAACTCATATACTTTTGCATACTATATATGAACTTGTTTAGTCTCATTTCAAAATTCAGTACTTAATACTATGAAATTTCATTCCATAAACAAGAAATTTGGTTTGTTATGCAAGTTGGCTTTAATAATATATTTTCTTTTTAATATTTACTTTCTTCAAGTAAAGAAACTCATTAATAAATCATTAAAGTTAGACACAACAATATATTAATTACTCATTTATATTCACATACGTTTCTTAATATATATATATATATATATATATATATATATAATTATTTTACACATAACAGTAAGATAAACGAATAATCTTATAAATATTTTAGTAAATTAAAGAATTTTTTTTTCCAGAATAACCCTAAACCGTGTTTCTATGTATTAAAAAACGAAAGAAAGAAAGAAATATATCATAAGATATGTTTCTAAGTATTAAAAAAAATGAAAAAATCTGCATTTGTATATCAGAATCAACGTTTCATTTGAATCAGAGAGATCAGATCATTCCCTCCCTTTTCTATATATATATATATATACCTTTCGATTGCATTGCAAAAGGAATCACCTTCATAATTTTTTCCTCCAAATCTTATTCTCAATCACCTTTTTATATAGCTAGCCATGAAAGATTTCTTTAGTCTGTTGCCATTGGAGTTGCTTGTAATCATCATTTCACTCCTTCCCTTCAAGGAAGCAGTGAAAAGTTCTGTGCTTTTCAAAAACTTGTTGAAAGCATCGAAGTTTACAAAAAATGTAGAGTTTAATGAACTTTTTTTCGTTAAACCTGACCAATCTGATGAGACAAGACAAGTTCAGAGAAGGGTTTTCATTGACTTCATCAAAACGTGGATTGAAAACCACAAAGGAACTGTGTTGGACAAGTTCTCTCTGAAGATGTCGACACAAGCAAACGTGGGTGAAGTCATTGATCAGTGTGTCGGTTTTGCCACACAACGTAACGTGAAAGAATTAACACTTGACTTTGCTGATTCAGAGTGGGAGGAACATGATGTCTATTTTGGAGATTACGATGCAATCTTTGACATGCCAAAACAGGTTTATGCACATTCTGGTCTTGAGCATTTAAAGTTGTATTCATGTTGTTTTATTGAGGCTGAGATGCGTAACTTTCATGTACTCAAAGAAGTTTCTTTGGGTTGGATGAAACTGAGTGTCACTGCTATCAAGGGTTTGCTTTCAAACTGTAGAGTGCTTGAGAGTTTGAGTATGAAAAGGTGTTGGAGCTCAGAAAGGTTCAGACTAGGGCAAGAAGAAACCAAGGGTCTGAAAATGCTTGTCATTGACCATTGTCGTTTTGAGTTTGATGTTTTCATTGTGAATGCACCGAATCTCCAAATTTTCAAGTACTATGGGTGGATGAACTTCAACATCATGGAAATTCAGTCACCAGAAATGGAAGAGGCAGATCTTGATTTCGCTGTTGAATATTCATATCACAGACGTGGTTATCCTCTATACAACATGATGAAAAATCTCTCCATTGCTAGCATTTTGACTGTATGCAGTTATGTGCTTCAGGTATCATGCAGTTATATATATATGTATACTGGTTTTGTAATTTTAAGGGTTATAATGATGTCTAAATTGTTTCCACTAACGTATTCTATATTTGATATTCTAAGGTTATTCCTAGTGGACCTGAACAACTTCGAATGGAGCATGACATGTGTGTACAACATTTGATCATGAATGCATCATTGCACGAGGACGAGTTCATAGGAATCGCATTCTTCATCAACAGTTGTCCTATGTTAGGGTGTCTCACCATTCAAATATGTCCAAAAAACGACTTGTCTGTGAGCGTAATGTTCTAAAACCCACATCTCTTACATATAAGACCAATTTAGATTACATGAGTACCTGTAAATCTCATTTTAAAAGTCAAATTTATAGGATTGTATTAGATTTAAAGTTCATTTTTTATTATGACATCAAAATTATTGTTAAAGTCCATCTTAGTGAGATTTGTTGGACATGTTGTTTTACTCGCTATTAAATGAATCACTCATTGATGTTAAGTCTCATGTTTACAATAGATAAGGTCAATTTAAAGTATATAAGTGAGTGCAAACCTCATGTTACAAGTTAATTTAGTGAGATTTGTTGGACATGTTGTTTTACAAGTTAATTTAGTGAGATTTGTTGGACATGTTATTTTACAAGTTAATTTAGTGAAATTTGTTGGACATGTTGTTTTACTCGCTATCGGACAAATCATCCATTAATGTCAAGTCTCACGCTTGGTGTGAGGAGGTGTTGGAAGTCCCACGTGTTTACTATGTTTATTATAGATAAGTTCAATTTAAAGTATATAAAAATATATAAGTGAGTGCAAATCTCATCTTACAAGTTAGTTTTTAAGGGTTTAGTTATACTTAAAAGTTTATTCTTATCATATAAATTTAGTGTGCATTGAATTCTTTTACTTTTCCTGTATTCATGTTTAGCCTTTGAATTTTCTTTGACAAATCTGTATTTTATGCTACTAAATTTTTTGTTCATATTTTGAAGGATTGTGAAGAACCGTTTTATTTCAACCTGACACGATTTTGGGCTGATTTTTTGGGAGATTGTGAGTGTTTGAGATCAAGTCTTGAAGAGGTTGAGTTTGATGGCTATAGAGGACACAAGAATGAGAATCTTCTATTGGAGTATTTGATTATTAAAGGATTTGTCTTGAAAAGTATTAGTATAAACTTGATGAAGGATGATTCTGGTATGATTGTGGAGTCTCATTCTCGTCAACATGCAGAAGATCTTTTACAAGTTCAACGTGCTTCAAAAAACTTAGAGATAACAATATCTTAGTTAATAAATAATCTTTGAAACTATTTGCATCGATAATGTCTTGTAGCATTACTTTATGAACAACAATGAAATTTATGATAAATTTGAGAATTTTTAAGAAATTATATTGTTTAAATTAAATTCTTGTCGTTAAGTTAAGTTAACTCAACTTGTTTTGTCACCTTCGGAGATTGTCGTCACATAATTTTATAATTTTGCATTAAGATGACATAATAGAATAACAATTACATGACTTGGTTAATATTACATCACCTCTCACATCTTTCAATTGAAAAATATAATTTTTTTTAAAATATTTATATAGACTACAAAAAAGTAATAGAAACTATTCAAAAGTTTCCAAATTTATGAAAAACTTGACACTTAATTAAACCCTCTTCAAATTTTAAATTGGTAACAATAAAAGAAAAATTACAATTAAGTTAAAAGTATAATTATGGTAAGAGTGTGGTTCAAATTAGAGTTAAATTAATTTAGAAAAAAATGAGTTTGATGGAAAAAAATAGTTTTTATAATGTGAACTATATAGAATTCGATTCAATTAATTTGTTGGTTAAGTATAAGATTAAATCGGTTTAAGAGTGAATTGATATTAACTTACAAATATCAATCATTTATAATTTTTTCATTATAAGTATTTACTATGACTAAAATTTTAGTTCATAATATTTTCTTATAAGTTAAACCTTTTGTCACTTCTTATATAATTAGTATTTATTAAAATAGGTGAATATAGTATGAAGAAGAAAAACCAATTAATTCATCTTCATTGTATTATAATAAATATAAATATATGAATCAAGTTAAAAGCTCTAATTATGAGTTCATATGTATTAACTAATTTTTGCCACAATGACACTTTAATTAAACTTACAAGCAAAACAATGAAACATGTAGATATTCAATATTTTGGTTTAATTAAGTTTAAAATCACTCATAAATTTGTATATATTTTAATTGAGTTGATGTTAAATTTTTTCTGTTTATTATATACTAAAAATAATGATATTTTTTAATTGATTTCATGTCATTTGATATTTTTCTTTAATTGAGTGACTTGATTTTTATGTTATCCTTTATCTTGTTTTCTTGTATCTACTATTATGGGATGATTTTGTGATTAATATAAAACAAGGTAAAAATTTAATATTATTTTATTATAACTACAACATTTCACATTTTTTAACAAGTAGAAATAAATAAATAAGATGATGGAATAAAATAAGACACTCAATTAAAAAAATAATAAGACGACAAAAACACAATTAAAAAATATAAAAATTTAATTTAAAAAAAAATTAAATTAATAAATACATTTATGAAAAATTAAAATTTAATTTAATGTAAATATTTTAATATAATAATAAAAAAGTTCCATTATCAACCATCCTTCTTAGTTTCTTTTTCAATTATCCAAATTTTTACATCATTTTCACATATTTGGTAGATGACTTCCAAATAGATGAGTAGTATATATATATTTTTTTTTTTTGGTGGACAAAGTTTGTATCGTTTTGTATAAATGTTTGCAAAGCTTTAGTCATAACAGTTACAATAACATTATCAACATTGAAATTTAACTTGATATAAGAAGGAATGTGACATTCTAGTAAAGTTTTTTCATTCGATAGATTTACCCCTTTTTTTATTTAAAACGGTGATTACATTGTTGCAGATTTTTCATGCTTCATGAAATTTTCTTGGAGTTTAATGTAAAACATGTTCATCTTTATTTCTATTCTATTGAGAAGTTTTTATTTTTCACTTTAATGGGCATAAGCGTTTATCTAGTCTGGTCAAATAAAAAAAAGAGAGGTTAACCATTTTATGAAAAATGAAATTATTTTTAATACTTGAATAATTTAAGGTTTAAAAACGATCAGAATTTGAAAGAACTGAAGAAGATCATTAAAAGATCCTATCAATTTTTTTTCTCACTTTAAAAATTAGTTAAGTAAATGATTACGTATTTGATTTCACATCAAGTAATTGATTTATAATTCTTAGTTGGCTTTTATGTGAAAACAATTTTAAATAATTGTGTTACGTAAAAAAAAATACACACATCATCCTTTTAAAAATCAATTTGCTTCTAGACCGTGTTCTTACGGGTTAAATACTATACACAAATTATACGAAGCGATAAATTTACAGAATATTTGTGTTCTTTTTCAACGATACAAAAGTGATGCAGAGCGATGATTTGAGGGATCAATGGAGCTGCTCGCATCCCTCTGATGTGCAAAGATTACAGAGTGATCCAGAGCCATTTTACAAAATTACCCTCAGTATTTTATTTGGAACCTGTTTTCATAATGGAACCTATTAACATTTTTGTGTATCCAATTCCAATTTCAGAATGGAACCTGTTAACATTTTTGTGGATCCGATTCTAACCCATTGTTGCATCCTATTTAACCGGTTCTCTTTTCTTTTGGAATCTATTACATTTCACTGATCACTTTTCAATTAATAAATATTTAAAATATTTTTATTTATGATAATAATATATGAGAAACTAATTACAATTTATCTAAATATCCTTTTATTATATCTTTTTAACACCAAGGACAATTAGATCATTCTACATTTTCATCTATTAAATTTAATTGTTTTAGTCACATCAGTCAAATTCTTCACAAATTTTCACAAAAATTACTCTCAAATCCACTCAAATATCATCCTCAAATCCATAAAAAAAAACAACATAAATATCACCTTCTGATCAACCCAAATCAATCATCTCCCTCTTTCTCAAATTATCACCCAAAAAAACACACCCTTAGAAAAATTCAAAATATAAATATAAAGTAGGCGTCTCTTCTTGTTATCAAAATCAATTTTTCAAATTTATTTTATAATACCTTTTCTTAGACAAATACCACCAGCAATTCAAACTTAAATACATCGTAAATTACAAATTCAATGTAAATTTTTAGTATAATTTAATCCTATAAAATTTGTACACAAATAACATTTGTATTAATTTGTGCATCATAAAATAATTTTATTTTTAGTCGATGATGTTTTATTGTATAATTTTTAATAAATGTTAAACAATAATAAAAGAACGTGTTAGATATTATATTTCTAGCATTAGAGAAATAAAAAGAATTACACAAAAATCATGTAGAAATAGAACTTCTCTTTCTTTATGAGTACAGGTGGAAAAATATGAATGCCTGTGGGCTTTGATCTCAGCCACAACAGGGGAAGATAGACAGAAAAACCGAGACACAACATCTTACGTTAAAATCACTCTCTGCACAACTGAAGTCAAAATGGCCTATTGAAACATGGAATTTTTAGGTACCTAGATGGTCATAGATTCCTAGTCAATAACAAAAGGTGGACTTGTTTTCTTTCTCATTCTTTTTTCTTTGTTATTCTCCTTTTCCCTGCTGCTATGTACACATAAAATCACTACGTAAAGAAGAATTTAGAAGTCAATTATGGGTTCTCCAACTCTCAGATTTCTTTCCACTGTCCATGGCAGGTTAAAGAGCTTGGCCATGATGAACTTGAAAATTTTGTTCACATTTATGTTGTGAGTTGCACTTGAAAAGAAAAGGGTTGCCTTCATTGCCTTCGCATATGCCCTTGCCTGTAGCAATAATGTGTGGCACCAACTTTAATTTCAAAAGCCAAGGAATGTGATACAAAGTCATAACTCGTAATTTGTGCCAAAAAGGAAAGTAATGGAATGCCAACATCACTGATAAGACTAGCATTTATTACAACATTTTTTTCTCTGTTTCTGAGTCAATCAAGGATTCATCAATACAGGAAAATGACCAAAACTGGTAAATGTTGTTCATTTTACCTGTGTTACAATTGTCCACTGCACGTCTGGGGGAAGTCTTACAAAATCATCAAACTTGGTTCCTATTAGAATTGGAATTGCACTCTGCAAAATGAACAAAATTACATAAAAATCAGACTTTTGTGTAGTGTTGATGCAAAAATCAATGCCTCTGACATTATGCAGTTATACTAAAGCATGATCAATGTAATAATGCAGATACCGAGTTTCCATCCGAAAAGACTTTGGAAACTACACTTTAATTTAAAAAGTGGCAATCACTTTATGAAATAAATTCAAATTGAAGTATATGTACCTGATTCCACTTTCTTGCTTCACTATACCATCCAACAACACTGCAAAGACAAAAAAACGCAGAGTCATTGTTTCTGAGTTACGTTTCTAAAAGCACTGCACCGAACTCATCACACAGATAACATCTCTTAGCCTACCTATTTAGTGTACAACGACTGGTGAGATCGAACATAATCAAAATTGCAACTGCATCTTTACAAGCCATGGGAATCTGATCCAGTGACCTTTTATCTCCTACACACGCCACATCATACTTCACCATCAATGATCAATCAATTAACACAACGCACCCAGAAAAGTAAAATGAATAGAAACAAGAAAAGCAAGTGTAAAAAGTACACAGTGCAGAGAAATAAAGGAAAAGAAAGGTAAAGTTTAAGCGAAGCACCTGCAACATCCCATATTCTAAACGAAATGCGTGCTCCTTGAACTGACAAAGTTTTGTCCATCAGATTTAATCCTTCCATCTGTAGACTCATCTTTTCTTGTTCATTCCCTACATACTTGATCTGGTAACAGGATTTCACATAATAACCGCAACCTAGTTAGACCCTTTCAAATAACACACTGCTACCACACTTCACCCATTTCAGAACAAATACATAGCCAAAGTCTAACCCACAAATAACTTCAAAATCACATCAAAGTTAAAATTTTTATGTTCAACCCAAAATACTAAGTCTTGTATCCAAATTGTTCTTTTACAGACATATGCATAACCTAAAATCGAAACCAGACGTACCACAAAAGTAGTTTTTCCGATATGGCAATCACCCAACAAGCTGATCTTGAGGTTCACCAAATCGGAATCAGAGTCATAGCCGCAAGTGGCGGCGGCGGCGAGGAAGGTGTCGGAGTCGGTGACGAGCGGCGAAGAGGATGACGGGTCCCGGAGTTGTAATTTCCGGTAGTGGGGTGGCCTTCCGGCGACGGAGCAAACGAGGATTCTGTTCCAAATGAAGCGAAAAAATTGGCCGACGAAAGATACCCTTTTGAGGACACCCCACCGGACGTCGACCTGAGCGAACTTGCGGCAGAGCTGAGACATCTTTCTAGTGGTTTGGTGAATGATCTTGGCCATCGTGGAGCATGGTTTCTTGTGGGCGAAAACGTTCGCAGAAACAAATACTATCTTCTTCTTTGATGTTTTTGTTCTTCGTCGATGATGTTCTTCTTCTTGTTGCGGTGCGTTTGGTCTTGTTTGGGTTCTGGTCCCACTGTCTGATATAGGGGACAGTTGACCGGTATTTTTCACTTCGCTTTCCCAAACGCTCCCTATTGCCGCCTTTCTTGGTTTCTGCGTATGGAGGCCTTACTGGGTGAGTGATAAGAACAAAACACTTCACGTAATTTATACTATTTTTCACACAAATTATATTTTTACCAAAATGTTCTTCAAAAATCTTTCACTTCATCAACGCACGAAATTTGTTGCAAATTACACAAAGTGAGACCAATTAAAATTTGCCATTTTTAATCGATTTCAATAATTAATTATAAAAAAAGACCCATCAATTTTAGAAACTGATTTATTGTAGCGTACTGTGTGTTACACTTTTAAAAGCTAAAATGATGACTTACTTACCTTTTTTTTTTCATCACATCAATTACTTTATGTGAAATTTATGTCTCCTTTTGTCATGGTTTGTTGTATAAGAAATGGAACAACTATGTTGTGGAATGTGGTAAGAGAGAAGTATATTTATGTCTGTGAATTGGAGCATCTTGTGGAGTGTGGTGTTTAAGGATAGGATAAGAAAAGCGCGTGAGGAGTTATCTACTGCGGAGAGGGCACACGATAAGGCCACGTGGCTTTATTTCTTTTTTAATCCTTATTCTTTAATAATAATAATAATAGTAATAATAATAATAATTACAAGAACAAGATCCATTGATGGCTGAAAAAGTAGGAAATAATTTTAGTTTCACGTATTCTTCTTCGTTATTATTAGCATTCTAGTAAAGAAAATGATTACATGTCTTAGAGTTTATCGATCAGACGTTTGAAATTTTAATTAATCAATATTATAATGACTTCATTTGATACTAAAATGACAAATTAAACAAGCAATTCAAACCCTTTTTATAAATTTCAAAAGTTGAAATTTAATTAGATGTAATCTAGTCTGAAAATATTTACTATATTCAATCATGGTAGTAAACTTAAACACAAATATCTACCAAAAAAAGTAAACATTTAATTGATATTTAGCGTGTTAATAACTCAAAAATATTTAGCATGTTGGACACGTCTAATTACATTTGAAATTAAACGCGCATTTGAATTAGATTGGGTAGAGTCAATTATAAATGATAAAAGTAAAATTAGTTAAAAATAAAAATGATGATAATTGGGAATTTGCAAAGGTAATTGAGGTTACTATATGATTAGTGGAAGTGGGTATAGTAGAGCATCAATTTGGTATGATTAGTGACAAATTACAGAAATGATAATGTGATAATGTGATTGGTGGATCTGAATCTACAGAACACAAAAGTTAAAACTATTTGATAAAGGAAAAAGGCTGCTACAACCTTCTTTAACTTTTCTCTGCAAATTTAAAACATTCTTATTCTTATAAAATTAAAATAGATACAGAGACCGTATAGTTTCAGTATTTGAATGTTTCTATACGTATACGGTGTCGTCCGAGGAAGTTCACGTTGATTTGATTTCCGCAAATACATAGGAAAAAAAAAAAGAAAAAAACCTTCGTACGATACGAGATAAGTTTGTGGAAATCAATTTCACTTTCTCGTCTTTCTCGTCACGCTTTTCGAGAGATGGAGAACACGAAACCCCATCAGATCTAAAACCTATTATTTAATTAATTATGGAATCTTGGTAACTCCAAAAAATGTTACCCTAATCAAACCTAAATCCATCACTAACCTTAGACTTCATCTAGGGTATGCTATGCTACATTCTTTTTAACGTGGTCCACGTATATATATAAAAAATAAAATAAAATAAAAGTGTGGCTAGAGCAAGGCATCTAAAGTTTTATTGATTAATTAAATCCACCAACCAATCTATCTATAACAATTTTTTATAGCTTTTAATATGAATTTATTTTGTTAGTTACATAGATGATGGGTTTCGGATAATGAAATAAATGGAAAGCTTCACACCAAACTCGTACTCGTAGAGCAGTATGTAACCACCGCTAACCACTGCCAATATAAATCCACTCACTTTTCTTTTTTTTTAATAAATATATAAAATTTAATACATTCTTTTAGTTAAATTACGCTAACTTGCACGTAACTATGAGGAGTGTGGTTGATAATATATATTAATTAATTATTATACAAAGTGAACTCAAATTGAAAGTGTGAACCAAGTTGTTCAGTGTAGGTTTTGTTATAGATGTTGATGGATGATAGAAGAAGAAGAGGAAGACGAAGACACGTGGTGAGAAAGAGAAAGAAAGTGAAAATGAGAGGGCTTGAAATTAGGGTAATTGCATGACGTGTGATTGAGTGAGTGTGGTGTGTTCTTTGGTGATTGATTTTTGAGTTATTTGATGGTGGAAGTTTGGTAAAGTTTGAAAGTGGGTTTTGCAAAGTTGGGGTGTTCCTCTTCCTAAATTTCGATCATGCGTGTATTCTACGTGAAATACTTTCGGTGGATTTGCTTATCATCTTTCTGCAAAGTCATCTTGAACTTCCACTTTAATTTGTAATAAAACGCTTATATTCACTAAAGTTCTACGTTAAATAATAATATAAAGAAAAAATAAAAATAAAAATATTTTCGTGATATATGTAAACACACTTAATATTTATGATATATGGATACGATACATGTATCGGATACTACACGTATTTGATATGCTAATGTGTTTATTTTAAAAATTATAGAATATGATATGTGATAGATACGTGATATATGAATATTTAAAAATGTACAATAATTCTTAAAAACATAAAAGATGTGATTGTTTGTGTGAATCCAAATTAAAACCATATCTACTAAAGTCTTTAACATCAAAAAATATAAATTATTATCATCATAAAAGTACCACTACAACAAAACTCTTAAATAATGACTAATTTTAGTAACGAAAAATATGTTAGAGACCAATTATTTTGGTAGTCAAAACCTTAGTAGTTAATATTAGTGACCAATTTATAATATAAACTATTTTAGTTATCAATTTAGAGATCATTTATAATTTTTTGAACTATTTTAATTGCCAATAATGTTTAGTTTATAAATTGGTACCTAAATGACTAATTATTTTTTGTCACTAAAATTTGTTATTATTCAAATATTTTCTTGTAATATATTATGATTTTATAAATTAGATATTTTATTGAAAAATATCAAGTATCCAAAAATATTATACACGAATATGTTACTCAAATTAGAATACTGATGCATCATTAATACACACTGCACTCTTTTGTATTATAATTATATGTTTTTAAATTGATTTTGAACTCTTGTTATATTATTCAAAGGAAAATATAAATAAATTCATAATATAATGATTAAAATAAATAGTGAATTGTCGAATGAATACGATTTATTTATTTTTATTTATACATCCACATAAAAATCATATTTTTAAATCACCTTACTTACTTAATTTGTGAAAAAAAATATCAATACTTAACTTAACGAGATAACATTATCAACCACAGATTCTTTAGTTAGAAAATTATAAACTAATTCAGACAACAACAACAAAAGAAAGTTAAATCGTTTCTCAAAAACATTTTTTACAACATTTTCTTACGACCAAACATACATATCTATATTGCAAACAAAACATATAAAGTTGATTCTCACTTCATTTTATAATAAGAGGTAGTATTATATTTGGAATCGTGTTCAACCAACTTGTACATGTAGTGTTATAGTGCTTTCAGTTTAGCACACAATTATGTTGTTTATTCATTGGGATTAGATTCCGTTGACCAACTTGAGGAGATTATTGAACTATCGAAGAAAAGTATAATTTTTTTAAGATAATAATAGTAAAAATTTAAATTACTCCCTTCTGGAAAATTTTGAATTAATTTAGTTATTCAACTTTCTAATGCATTAATTTAATCATTTTAATCACATTTTATTAAATTTATTTAATGTTTTAAACGTATTTTATGATAACATTTCAATAACATTGAAGCGAATATATGTCAAATGGTGTAAACGATTAAGGTGTACCAAACACATTTATAACATCAACTAAACTTAACAAAATGTGATTAAACAAACTAAATTCATACATTTTTAAAAATAGATGGCTAAATTAGTCCAAAATTTTAAAGATATACCAATTTGAATTTTAACTAAAGGTTAAAAAACAAAATACATATTTAACCCTTTCTTAAAAAATGTGCGACCATAATTTATTTTGTTTCGAAAACACAAATAATTATAATAATATTGACTTAGATTTGTGAAGACTAGTTGAATTTATTATTGTATTAACGTGTTAAACTGGGTAGTTAATTTTGTTTATGCTAACAAGTTAAAATTGTTTTCTTTATTTTATTACTAGGAAAGGGAAATTATACGGTTTATAGAACCCATGCATCCATAACCATTTTTTTTTTCTTGTTTTCTTCGATTGTTTCACATGTTGTCTACAAATTTCGGTTTAGCATTAATTCTGCCACTAATTTTTTGGTTTTGGTCTGGCCGGTTTGGGATTGAGATTGTGCCTATTATTTATTTCCTAATATAACCCAAAATGAACAACGCGATTAGGAACTGCAACGAATTCACTTATCTTAAATTAGATATCACTCATTAATCCTCGTATTCTACCACCTCACCCTACACATAAACCTACTTATGTTAATTCCACCATTTAATTTTAACTTTAATCACAATCCCAAAACTAATTACAACAAAATTAGTATTTATTATCATGAATGAAAAAAACTAAACAAAACTCTCCTTATATTTAAACTAAGGGTTAAATATGTTTTTATCCATTAACTTTTAGTAAATTTTGGAATTAGTCTATTTTGAAATTTTAGACTAATTTAGTCCTTCATCTTTCAAAATACGTGAATTTAGTCATTTTAATTAAATTTTATTAAGTTTATTTGACATTTCAAACGCGTTTTATAGTAGTATTTGACTTAATATTAAAATAAAAATATGTCAATCAGTATAAACAATTCAAATATAATCATGAAATACGTACGAAACATTAAATAAACCTAATAAAATTTGATTGAAAGGACTAAATTCATGTATTTCGAAAGATGAAAGACTAAATTGGTTCAAAGTTTCAAAATAAACTAATTCCAAAATTCACTAAAAGTTAAGAGAAAAAAAAACATATTTAATCCTTAAACTAACTATTATTAAAAAACAAGTGTTAGGAGGAAGTCATAGTTCAATACCAACTGTTAGTTAGCTTTAAAAGAGAAAAGTAGTTAGGTAGTTAATAATGAGGGTGTAGAGTTTGTTAAGATAATTTCTCCATGCACCTCCATAATTATTTAACTTATACCTCCTTAAATTTGTGTGTTTTGAAATATATTTTTTTTATATTTCGCCTTATACATTTTAGGATAGAAAATAAAAAAATCATTTTAGATTGCATAATTTAAAATATAATATATAATTTTTGTATCTTAGATTATTTATTCTGGAATAAAAAATTATATTTTGAATTCTGCATCATGGTGAATTATATGTTTCCGAACCATTTTCGAATGCACGATTTGAAGTACAATAATTTATTGGATGGAGGAAGAAATTTAAGGTGGTGCTGGAAGAAACTGATAGATTGGGCCTTGAAGGCCCAGTTCACAAACACTGAAATGTTAGGAGGCCCAGTTTCATTCATGGGACCTTAGAGGACGATGTTTCAAGAGGATCTTTTGTCACAGAAACCAAACCGAGGACTTTAGAAAGAAACTTCAGAATGGGGCAACTGTGGACAAGACAACTACTGAAAACACAAAGACATGGTAGAGGTTCTTCTACGAGCATCACCTCCTCCACCTCACTCTTCTTCTTATCCCAGGTAACAAGTTTTAATCTTTTCTCTTTTACCCTTAATTAATCTTTGTAATCAATCTGTTTGCTCAAAATGCTTTTCTCTTTGTTATTATGTCGAAGGAGACTCTTTTTTTGTGCTTCAATTTTCTGATCATGTTATGTAGCTTTTCAGTGTTCATATACTCACCATTACTGAATGAACTTTCCGTTTTATACTCCCAGAATTTTGTCTTGTAATAACCAGCTTTTAGTTAGTTAGATGGTTGTGGTCCTCCTCTTTCATTGGGATTTTGATTGCATTTTCTTTAATTCTAAAACAAGATGCTCAATCTGGGACTGTTTGAGTGATTTTTTTGTAATTTATTTTCCGGTTTCATTGCTGTTCAAATGGGATGACATTTTTTTTTTGTTCCAGACAATGCAGGACAGTTTCAGGAAGAACATCGGTAAAGTGTTCGTTGGAAGTCCCAAGTAAGGTTCTGACCAAGCATGTCTTATCTGGGATTGCTGCTTCTCTGATCTTTATTTCTCCAGGAAATCAGGTTTGTATCTTTTTGTATTCATCAATCCAAGAGTGTTGCTTTTTACAACTCAGTTGAGCACGCAATTTCATGAAGTCATATCTCAAATACCCATCAGGAGGACTTACCAAACATTTTTCACAATATTGTTTTCCTGAACACATGATAACAAGGTTTTAAATCACGGTCACATTTTTTTAAAACATTGCATGACAGTAGTTTATAGAGATTATAGCTGTTACAAAGGTGGAATATTATTATGGAAGTGTGGCAAATAGAGAATATCTTTTACTCATTAAAAAAAAATCATATTATGAAGAATGAGTTGTTTTAAGTATTTGTTCATTTATTTCTTCCTTCAACAGTCTGTTGCAGCAGATCTATCTCGAGCACAAAATAATATATGTCAAATTGCCAGTGCCAGTGATACTGCACTTACTTCACCATTTGAGAATGGATCTGATGAAAAGGGTGCAAATCTAATGATGATGAGAGGTATGACAGCCAAGGATTTTGACCCTGTAAGATATTCTGGAAGATGGTTTGAAGTTGCTTCACTTAAACGTGGATTTGCTGGACAAGGCCAAGAAGATTGTCATTGCACTCAGGTAATGCAAAAATAAATATAGCAATGAATACACTGTACAACTTTTGATTTAGAAAAGAGCTGATTTTATTTATGTTCCAACATCTTTCCCTAACCAATTTCATATTATTCATAACAAATGTGTTGAATTTGGAGGCACTGACATAATCCTAAGGCTGGTTGTTCATTAAATGTTGTCATAAATAAATGTTCTGTCATTCAGTAGTAGTATACATCCAAGAGATAAGATTTGTCATTTACCTTATTTGGCATTTCAAGCTTCTTCATATTAATTTGGGTGTACTAATGATATTTCAGGGTGTATATACATTTGATAGGGAAGTACCATCTATTCAAGTTGACACCTTTTGTGTTCATGGAGGCCCAAATGGGTTTATAACCGGAATTAGGGGAAAGGTTCAGTGTGTTTCGGAAGAAGATTTGGATAAAAATGAGACACAGCTAGAGAAGCAGGAGATGATCAAAGAAAAATGCTATCTCCGCTTTCCTACATTGCCATTCATTCCCAAGGAACCTTATGATGTGATTGACACTGATTATGACAATTTTTCTCTTGTTTCAGGAGCTAAGGATAAAAGTTTTATTCAGGTATTTTCTCAACTTAAAAGTACACCTCAAATATTCTTGAATCTTGAACCATGTGTTAAGCAAACAAACATTGTAGTCATTGAACTTCACACAGAAGGCTTTTTCTGAATTTTCAATGATGTCATATATGACATCTAATGCTATTTGTTAGTTTACGATAAAGAAAAAAACAACACTGCATCATACAGTTCTTTGATTAATAGTTATTAATGAATATCAGATATACTCAAGGACACCTAACCCTGGACCTGAATTTATTGAGAGGTACAAGTCTTACCTTGCAAAGTTTGGATATGATCCAACCAAAATTAAAGACACACCACAGGATTGTGAGGTCATGTCCAATAGTCAGCTAGCTGCTATGATGTCTATGTCTGGAATGCAGCAGGCACTTACAAACCAATTTCCTGATCTAGGACTGAACTCCCCTATTGAGCTTAATCCCTTCACTAGTGTATTTGACACTTTGAAAAAGCTTGTTGAGCTTTACTTTAAGTAGTAACTATGTTTTTGTTTTAAGATATTTACTCCTGTAAACAATAGCTAGCTATCCTTGGTAGCAACCTATGTGTAACATGTAAAGTATAACTTACCTTATCTGGTGTAATCCTCTGGTATATTCTGTCTATGGTGTTTGAACAGAGTTTTGTATGCAAATCACCATGGTGTGGTAGGATGTTACAGCCTCCATACAATTTATTAGAATGTGAATATGTTAACCATCTCACACGTCCGACAAGAAAATATTCTGTGATATAATCACAAGAAAAAAGGAAAGAAGATGCTGTCATACAACATTTGACTATGGGCTAAGGTTTTAACTGTGTGCTGGTTTATCTAGTGGAATTTTACTTATACGTTAAAAGTTGAGTTTAAATCCATGGCCTAAAAAAATAAAACTGTTTCTTTATCATAGTTTATAACATTGATTTAGAATCTAAATTATAATTGACAGAATGAGTGGTAACACAGGTTTTCAACTAAGGTGTTCTTCTCAATTTCTGGTTTCGTGTCTCTTTTTTCTTTTTCATAGTTCATGTGCTTCTTAAATAATATTGTTTATAGCAATTACTTAATCATAAACTTATATTTCATGATAAATCCTACACTGCTCAAACTGAATCATATTAATTGCAAGTATTTTTAATGCACTGTAGTTTCTTCCAATGAACTTTCCTAGTATTACTTGCACTTCAATAATGTCTCCCAAATTGAAAGCTCATCAAGTAAGAGTATCAAACTCTACATCAATTATTGTTTTAATTAAACAAAAGTAGATTTTGGTATATTAAAACTACAAATGGTAGTATAGATTTTTAAGTCGAAGTACAAAATCTGAAAAGATTAGCATAGTAAAATCCTGTTGAATAATGTCTGCTTATTACTAAACGACACTCTTATGTTATGGTATGTCGGTCCATCAATAGAATTTTAAAGAATGAAGATTTAATAGTTGTAAAATCTATTATTTGTTATGATACTCAAGTGCGTTGAATTTGATTAAAGGGTTAAGTACAATTTTACTTCCTAAAAAGAAATTAAAATTCGCATGTTCCAAAATTTGAAGGATTTGGTCTTCAAAAGTAAACATATATACATAATTTAACTTACTAATAAATTCAAGAACCCTTCTTATTTAGAAATTCAAAAACAATCTTAAGTGAGAGTTTGAGACACTTTGAAATATGATGATAATATCATTTAATAATAAGATGCTTCAAATTGTAACTCGCCCAAGTTGTAACATCTTGTCAATATTTTATTGTCGCTAGTTGTTAGTTGACTTAGTTTGATGAATATAAATAAATATTTTTATTTATTATTTTTCTAATATGTATGTTTATAAATATGCATCTTGATTTTATTTTGTCTATTTTAATATATTTTTTATATAGCATTTTTTATTTTCTTGCAGTGAACAATAAATTATTATTATTTTAATTATTATATTAAATATTTATTGTTATAAGATAATAAATTTAGGATAAGAAAAGTTATAAATGAACTTTAATTTTTTTTTTTTTAATTTATGTGACTCGATATGTAATCATGTAAGAGAGATCAAACGTATTAATCCGCGAGTTTTTTTTTACTAGTCCATCCTAACTTATTTATCATGAAATATGCTAAAATAAAATTGATTGACCCACATTCGTATCCTTAATTAATTATACTATTAGAAGAATTTAATACTTGTATTTTTGAAAAGAAATAGTCTCCCTATCTTCCTTCAAATGGAAAGTAATATTTGTTAAATTACATCTCAATTTTTTTCTTTCTACGCGTTTTTTTTTTCATAACATATTTCAGTGTCATTTTTTTCTAAATCTCTATGGTTATTCTTCAAATTCATTCTGATTTTAACAAATTCTTTCTCGTAATATCCAATCTTTTAAGTTAGGTACGAAGAAAAAGATAAATATATACTAATCCATCTTGACTTATTTATCATACTCTTCTCTGTTTTAAATTACTAAAATACATAATTTATTAGATAATTAAAAAAAATTTGTGTGAACTTTTATTTGATTATTAATTTTGTAATGTTTAATTATTTTTATTTTATTTTTATAATTATTTAACATTTATTCAATTATTACTTAAAATTGATATAATTATAATTTATTTATCGATTGATATTTAAATATTGGAGGAAAGATGTGTATTATACACATACTTGATATTATCATTTTTTATTATAATTTTTATTTTTGAAAAAAAAGTTTCATTAGTATTTAAACTATTAAAAAAATGAAACAAGTACACATGTACATGTTCCTTGATCGACACGAAGATGAGACAAAAGTTATATCATTATACTAAAAAAGATGATGAATTTTTACTTATAAGATAGTCAAACCCACAATTATCTTCTCCATTGTTATCCTACCATGATTACATGTAAACGAAAGCATTTTGAATGGCCTGTGACAGGATATATAAATAGAGTTTCTTCTTTAATTTTTCAACAACTTGTAAACGATTTTAGTATATAACTAACTATATTAGAAATTGGTCGACTTGACCAAATTAAATTAAATTAAAATTGTCGGAATTGGTTTAGGTTGGGCAATTTAAATTTTGAACCAAACCAAACCAAACCATTTCGATGTATCTATAGAGGCTTTAATTTTCACATTATCCGATTTGCCAAACCTATGGCTCACCTATTTATAGTTAGTTGTATTATCTCATCAACAACAAAAATAGGTATAATTTTGAAAGAAGTGTTATATTCTTAAAATGCAATATATGGATAAAATAGTAAGGACCTTCTCTTTTCTCATGAACAAGACACTCCCTAGCTTACCCGTGAATCATACCACCGCAAAGGCCGTGACCAATGTCCTCTCAAGTTTAAGGAAAAAGTTCCTCAAACTTGCTCTTTCTCTTTATGTAGGTCGCAGCACATTTATGCAGATAAGTTGAATACATCCAAGAAATGGATTCTATAATACCAAGAACAATTAAAATGCAATTATATCACGTCCAATAATCTCACATCGTTTAAAATAGTTATATTACGTTCAATAGTCTTACATCGTTTGAAAATCCAAATCGAAGAAAAATTTGTAAAGATACATGAATCTTGCATCCTGCTTTTCTTTCTAGGTTGTATTATGAGTCTAGAAAATAGATAGAGCCAACCTAAACAAAATAATCCACAATCCGCATGAAAGCACTCAAATAGATTGCTACTTTCCTGATTTAGGTAGCCTATGGAAGTGATCCTTCTATCCCACTTAGCTTTTACTTTTACCTTTCACATGAATCCCATCAGATCCACTCAACACTGACAAGAGCTCCTACCAAAGACCTAGTAGCATCTATTTAGGAACATGATGAAACTTAAAAAAGGTGGTATAGTAGTTAGGAACTACACTGTTATAACTGCAACCACATGAATGCAGTGATCATATCATCAACCGGTTTCACATCTTCACAGACCTGTGCCATGCATTTCAGATACACAACATAAAGTGAAGCATTCTTCTGAAACCACATCCCCTGCAACACAAGAAATGCCTCAGAGTCTCTGCAGTTTTCCCACCAGAACAAACACACAAACAACCCTTCTTAAATCAAAACATCATGCTTTCTCCCCAACACAAACCAAACAAAGCATGCATAAAGCCACAACCTTTGACTCAAAAAATATGGCTGGATTTCCCCCGGTGGAAATAGGAACCCGAGGCACGGTAGCATCCCTCATAATGCAAGAAATCGAGTACTTCAGCAGGATTGATTCAAATTCACAAAGGAACAAGTCTCAAATCACAGAGGTGGGTTCCTCCATTAGTAGTACAAGTTCTAGAACCACAATTGTATCTACAGTAGAAGAAAGTATAAAGAAAAAGCGAGTGAGTAGCAGCAGGCTTTTACCAAGTATGTGTTCTATGGTTGATGTATCAGACAATGGTAGGCCAAATGGGACCTCAGCTTTCGGTTACAGGAATCTGAAGTCTGACACAAAAAAATTTCAGGTTTAGATTATGCTCTCGGAGAGCTTTGAAAACCCAAGCTTCTTAAGACGACTTGCTAAGGGTGTAGCCCAAGCCTTTTCTGCACTCCCACATTTTATGTCCACAACTTCAACAATGTTAGGTATCTTTTTATCATTCTTCTCCCTCACTGGAGTTCTGCTCACTGAACATATATCAGAACCTAGCATGGGTATTGTCTGTGTATTTCTGCCATTTGTTTTTGTTTTTGTTTTCTGGGGCATGCCATTGCTGGTGCCTCTGTGGTTTGTGTTTCTGCTGCTTCCACTGCTACTGGCTTCAACTGATGATTTTCTTGGTTGTAGTCTTTTTTGGGTTGTATTGCCACAGGGAACTGAAACAGGAAGTGTTTGAGTTTTAGTCCTTGTTGAAGATACCAGCTTCTTTGGGGCAGAAGGGACATGATCCAATTCCCTTGTCATTAAGGAGCTGATTGTTCCAGTGGTGCCAAGCTTGATGGATCCTCCTCCACCTTTTCGAACCTCCACAGTCTGAGCCATGCTGTGCTCCTATTATGAGATTGATGCCCCCACCAGAATTATTCAACGACCTGTTACACAAATTGGTTTCATCAGTGATTTGAGATGTGAAGTCATAAACTTCTCACAATTTTTTTAGTTTGGTTATTCTTCTTCTGTTTACATGATTGGACAGACTTTTCTGCAAACAAATGAATTACACAAGTTAAATTAACTCTGAACACCTAACACTTTTCATCAATTATGAGAACTTCTGTAGAAGATGATGCCTATAAGTTAACTTAAAGTAGAAGACACTCGATTCATTTGATCTTATTTTCTTCTCTTGTAATTCTTTGGAGAAATTATTCAAACAGGACTTGTGCTAGGATAAAATAAAGAAAAGTGTGATAAATTCTGCAAGAGTAAGAGGGATGGGGAGGGAATTTGCTGGATTCAGTTACAAAAACATGGTTCCAGCATCAAATAAAAAACAACAGAACAGAATTTCTGATATAATTGAAAAACAGTAACCCCCACTTAAAATAGATGATTCAGGTTGATTCATCCATGGAATGCAAGTTAACAAGTTGAAACATCATACACTGTGCATCACGATTTCATAACAAACAACATACGCTGCCACTGAAACAGGGTGTTCATAACATCATAACTTCAGGATGAAAATTACAATTCAACTATAATAATCTATCATGACATCGTGCAACGAAAGAGGGGGAGAAAAAAACGAAAGAATGTCAAATCACAATGGTTAACAGAAAATGAATCAAATATAAATCACCATTCCTCGTTATAAAAAAAACCCAAGGAAGGGTAAAAGGAATCCCACTTACCAAAACACAAGAAAAATCAAACGCAACAATCATCAATTTTGACAACTTGAATAAACATACATATACTAAGAAAACCAATGATTTAGTTTTGACAAAAAATAAAAGCAAAACAAGAATGTATCTGGCTTCCAATTCAATCAAATTGCCTCACTTCAAAGAGTGGCAATCAAATTCCCACAAGTAACAACCCATCACTACACTACAGTGCATACAGTGCAGAAGAAAGAAACAGCATTTTAGATCCAAAGAGAAGGCATGAAAGATCAAATAAAAGGGGAAAACAAAAGTTGGGTATTGTACGCACTGCAAGGTTATGGCTCCACACTTTTGCAAAGTTGCAGATTTGAAACAGACCCATCAGAGGTGGGAACCTTTTTGTGCTAAAATTGAGTGAAAGTGAAAGTTGGGAATGGAGAAGTTGGAGAAATTAGTGTTCTACAAAAAATCATATCTAATCCAACCAACTTTATTTGACTCTCTGTGTGTCCTGTTTTGGACCGTGCGCATCCAATGCTCTTGATTTGACTCATAAGCATCGTCGTGCGAAGGTTAACTTCGCCACCAAATTTTCACAACTCATTATGGACAAATCAAATCATAATCATGAACGCAAAAAACAATCGGTGAAAATTCTGTTTTATTACTTTACTCAATTGACTTTTATGCTTCCATTGAGTTTCTTTAATTAATGTTAATCAATTTGCGTAATTTTTTTTTTCAGAAAAAATCATGCAACTTCTAGGAGAAATGATGTAAAAAAAGTGATCCAAAATCCAACTTTGAGATCCCAAAAAGTGCAAAAGTCAGAAAATGAAGTTGAGAGTTGGCTAAAACACAGATCACGTGGCCTACAAACCGCCCAAGGAGACAGGAACCCACTAATTATTACTTACCTGCTCCAAATAATATAATGTTTTTTTTAAGTATTAATAATTATTTTAGTTAAACAAATTTTCCTCTCTCAACTATTTTAAAGTCTGGTTTTTTCAATTTGTAAAATTTTTAATCTTTCATTTTTTTTCCTAGATATTCTACTATATTATATTGTATTACTACTTCAAGATTGCATCTTTGTGACAGACCTAAAGCCAGACTGGTATTTACATTTTGGGAGAAAGGAAATGTATGCAGTGAGTGAACTTTTTATACAATAGAAAAAGCTTTCATTGTTTCATCTTCCATAGTTTCATAAATAATTAAGCTTTCTGAAAAGGTTACATAATTTTTCAGCAATTTGATGAGTTTAAAAAGCTTTTAATTTGTTTGGTAGAAAATTCCCTCCCTCAGTAGATAGCATTGATTGTTGACAGAATGTGATGTGTCTGTCACAGCTTAGCAGACATTATTTGACAAACTCTGCACAGTGTGAACTCTTGACAAATTTGTTTTCCATAAAAAATTTGTTCATAATTTAATTCCAAGAAAACAGTTTTTAATCATGCATGAATTCGAGTGCCCTTTCTTTGAAGATGTTAATCACGATATTAACTACCGATTTTATGGATGAAATGATAAACCAACAGAAAGAAATAAAGAATAGTAGCAGAATTCGTAGAAAAAGATATTGAGTAATCCCATTCAATAAATAAATGTGCTCTAAAACAAGTTATATAGTTATTTTATTAAAAGTTATTGTTTATTTTTCCTTTATATTTTTATTTAAAGTTTGTTGTCCCATATAAACACAAATTGTGTAACACATATATATATATATATATATATATATATATATATATATATATATATATATATATATAAATTGAACTAATTCAGACTCAATAAATTTATAGAAATTAAAACGAATAGTAAGAGATAAATTAAGTAAAAATTTTGGAGAAGATAAATTAACACGGTACTTTTAATAAATATTTACTTAGACTTCAATAAATTCTTAAATTAAATTATTTAGGTCAGTATAAGCTTGGTTTAAATTGCGTCATGTCAATGCTTAAATTAAATCCAAAATAAGATAATCCAATAAAAATCTCAAATTAACTTTTTTAATTTGATATTTGAGATTTTACATAGTAAACTCATATAGTATTTGTCATCAAATCTGTTTGATTCTTTGATCCAATTTTAATAAGTGTTCACTTTTTTGTTACATATTAAGAATTCATTAGACAGTTTTATATTGGAAAAAGGTTCTTAGGAATGTTGGGATAGATAATTTTATTTAGAAGTTACCTATTTATAATACATGAAAAAGTTATAGCTTGAGTGCATTCTTTGGTTTATGGTCCATTCTTTATTTGCTCCTATTCAGAAGATCGCGTTATCACAAAATTCATTCATACAGAACATCATAAATTCACAATACTGCTCTGATATTACTGAAAATTGTCAGTGGTTAAGAGATAATTTGTGCCTGTAAATTGCTGTTTGACGATTTAGATACCATACCATTTTTACATGATGCTTCTACAATCAACAAGGAAGTGTGTTTTTGCAACAGATGAACAAAAATGCAGATAAATTCATTTTATAATAATCTATATACAATATTGATATAGTTTGCATCAACCAAAAAAGACCAAACTGGTACATGATGCAACGCATAAAAGAAAAACCTGCCAACTAAAGTAAAAAGCCGAGGCCAGTAGTTTTGGCCTTTTTCTTTCTTCAAAGTTCAACGTGTTAGGCTTTGGTATTACCAAAACATCACACTGGAAGTTCTCTAAAAATGTGCCATGCTTTGGTGTTACCAAATATCACACTGGAAATGACTTCCCAGGACCTAAAAAACCTCTATAAAAATCAAGCAGATGAAGATATTTATGGCATATTTGCCTTGAAAGCAGAGGCAGCGGAGTAGTAGCATCTTTGGTTTGTAATCACCAAAGGAGCAAGCAGCAAAAGCTGTCTGAATGAGAAAACATCTCTAAACAGAATAGCAATGGCTTTTTTGCCGTACAAGGGAGTACCTATTTCCCAGCATACCAGTTCTGAGCACACTTGGCATCAACAGATAGGTCAACTTTAAGAATGTTCTTGCCATTAAAGGGTTTGGACATGCACTCAACAACTATGGACTTTGCAACCTCAGCCGATTCCGTTGGTCCTTCCAATATGACCTCATCATGAACCTGCTTTGTCAAATCCAACATTCTTAGTGAAAAAGTATCAATGTTTGGAAATAGATATCTGAAAATATTCAGATATGGAATAACTCAAATATCAAAACATAGTTATGAATTTCTTTATAGGCCAAGTTATGAACATTAACACTATGCGTCAGCCAAGTTCCCAATTGGTACTTTATACTTACCAACTCCGGGATTATGAATGGATAGAATTGATTATTGAATCAAGACTCAAGTAGAATATGGCAAGATCAGGTGTAATCTGAAAGCAAGAAAAAAAAAATGAAACATAGATGGAACACTAAATTACCTGTAGAAGTAACTTCCACCCAAGTTCCTTTAACTGCTTATTCTTGGAAATTTGCAACATGGCACACATGGCAACATCAGCTGCGCTACCCTGTTGAATACCACAAATCAGAAACCCAAAAAGAAAGGTCTGCATGTGGGAATGGCATCTCAACTGAAAGCATTGGGCTATTATGAGAGAGGAGTGAACCCCTGTTTGGCCATGCAAGCATGTAGGGCTTTAAATGAAAATATCATGTATTTATTTTAAGAGTTAAGGACCTGCACTGGAGTATTGATAGCAGCTCTCTCAATGTGACCTTTCTGGTATGTGTTAGCTTGGGCCATCAAAGGGAACCGTCGCGCTCGCCCTAGCAATGTGTGTACACAATGTGACTCGTGAGCTTCCTTTTTACGCTCCTCTTGCCATTGTAAAACCTCTTTTCTATCATTGTACCAAAGGTCAACTGTTTTCTTAGCATCTTTCACAGAAACCTGAGAGTGGACAATCAAATAATAAATCACAGACACTTGTCACCTGCGTAAATTCCTTATAATAAGTTAGAGTTCAGGTTACCTTCCAATCCTTGGAAAGCCCCACAGGTGTCTTCCCATATGCAATTGAGAAGTTAAGCATTTTAGCTTTTCTTCTTTCAGAAGCAAAGGCATCCTGACATGGAAAGGGAGAAAAACTAAAAACATAATCATATTATGAAACAGTTTTGAGAATTTATAACAATAAACTGCTAAAACAGGATTTTTCATTTCTTGAGGGACAGGCATCAAACGAAGCCAAACTGCTGAAACAAGCTTAGTTATTCCTGGTGTTTTCGTATTTACTTCTGTTAATATACCTAAACATTATTAAAAGCATATACATCCAAAAACTCTGAATCCTCATGTTTGGAAGCCTATCACAAATAAACTGCAATCCTTCTATTACCACTGGTCCCGTGTTATACTTTCCCCCAAAACAGTGTTCTAACATGCAGTACTTGTCAATTATTTTTGTGGGGAAGTCCACAAATTATGTGTCTTTGTTCCAATATATCTGTTTTATTTTGCAGTTGATCGATCTGTGCCCAATCAGAACATGAAATTTTCCTCACTCATGCACTGCCAGCACTCTGGTTCTCACTTTATCTTATGTCATCAACTACGCAAATTACCAAATTAAAGACAAAGCCACTACGTGAACGTCTCTATGCAATGGTACTTGCTACTATTAGCAGACAGTTACCTTCAAAAGAGGAACTGGGGGTTTATCTTCACCAGGCTTAGGATGCCACTCAAGAAGCACTTCCTTTTTCTCAACTGCTTCACGAATATATGGGTACATATTCATTGCAGTCCTTGAATGAAAATCTCCACCAGCTTTAAAAGCATCCAACATGCTCTTACACTCTGCAAGGTGAGCCAGAATCCTAAGTTCCAGCTGTAACAATACAAAAGACTGTTAACAGAATGAAAGTTATTGAAAATAGCTTAGTTAGATAGAAAAATATAGACTATAAACCTGCCCATAATCAGCAACTATAAGGGAATTCCCAGGTGAAGCAATGAATGCTTGACGGATTTTGTATCGGTCCTTTTCCAGAGCAGGTTGATTCTAATTCACGAAGTGTATGTGTTAGATTCTATACTGTTTTGAAAGTCAATGATTAATCTACTAAATGTAATACCCATACGTGAATGTCCAAATGTAAATTGAAAATGATTGAGATGGGCTACACTGGCAAAATTTAGGATTCAAATAATTGCAACGAAATAACAAAAAGGGCATCAAACCAAGCAGACATCAAATGATTACATAAATGTGTGTACAAACCTGTGTTTAGTACAAATGATTGACATATTTTTAACTAAAGAAGTAAATCAATATGAAAGAGTGTACATTTGAGCAGAGATGTCAAGAACTGACTCTCGAGCTTGAGACATTTGACAGATAAAGGCCTAGAAAGGGTTTTATATTTTGCTGTCTCATAAGAACCATAGAGGTTAAACATGGATAATCCACAGAACTATTTCACCTTCTGTTGAATTTTTGTTGTTTCAATCTTACTGCCAGAATTTACTAACAAACTATAGAACAGAAAGGATAGAGTGGAGGCCCAAAATGGACTTATATATCTATTAGGGAAGAATCATACATAAAGGAGAAACTACATCTTATTTTAAAAGACAAAATGGTAATGCCACCTGCTAAGAATTTAGCATCAAGGAAAATGTATGACACCAATTAGTGGAAACACAAGCACACATATCAAGGTAAATGGTCAAATCTCAATGTATAGTACTTAAAAATTTCAAGTTCACAACAACTACTGTTAAAATGAAATATTGAAAATTATAATAACCTGCAGATTTGGTCTTCTGGCTGACAAGCGTCCTGTCTCTGTGTTGATATTTAAGGAACAATGAACACGAAGATCTTTACCAGATATATTCTGTCCCTGCAAAGAGAAAATGAAGCTATTAGAGAGCACATTTAAAGCGCTTCATTGCAAAAATATAGACGTATATTTACTTAATGTAAGTAGTGGCACATTAAGCATACAAAAAATCAGCGTGAACTCAGATAAGGAAATAATTTCTCGACATATCCAGGCAATGGAGAACCTAATACCGATCTTCTCAAATCAGTATTTTTAATAGCTCAAGGTACTATGGTACACTTGTGGGTTTGGTGCCCCGTGTGAGTTAAACATTTCATTTTCTGAAGTTTTATATAATTAACAAATAACTGTTCAAAAACATCCTCTTTTAGAAAATGAATAGAAAACATCTTTAACTTTTTACAGACAAAAAGTATTATGTTGCAGTTTTTATACAGGGTTCAAATAAAGAGATTTCAAGCAACCTCAAGAAACTTCAAATTGGAAACCAAACAATAAAAAAAAGTACCTGAAGGGGAAGGATGAAGTTAGAAATCAAAGAGTTGATAGAACAAACTTGACATAAAGCAGCAATTGCATGGCAAGCTTCTCTCCCTTCTTCCTCTGTTGGAAAGGCAGCATAGGCTGTTCCATATGCAGATGAATCAATTTTTACGGGTGCAACTTGATTTTGAGAAGGATTTCCATCTTCATCACCAAGTTCCAAGTTACAATCCTCATCAAAGAAGTCATAATCAGCAGAAATTTTTCCAGCCATGGCCTTTAAAGCATCACCACTAACTGACGGCCAACCAGTTGCCGTGTACATCTCAGTCTTCAAGTTATAACCTAGGCTCGTCACCTTTATATCACGAAATTTTTTGGGAGCCTTCTTGCCTTCTTCAATCACATTATCAACATTAGGAATTTTGAATATTCGTTCAGTTGGAAGTGCCAGATTGGAGTCCTTTCTGTAAATGAAGAATGGGACAAATCAAAATTAAAGTTTTACTTCAATCTAATGCCCTTAAGCTACTTAGTGATAAACAGCAAAGTTTATAAAATATCAAGGCAGGTAGCAGTATTAACATTCAGTAATAAATTAAACTTACAAATAGCAAAAATACTTCAGTTTTTTACTAGCAAATCATTAATATATTAAGATTGAAAGAAAAAAATGCAACACTTAAGATTTTAAAAATGTTCACCTGTTCAAAGTACCACCAAATAGCAGCTGGCGCAACTGTGAATCACTTCCCACATTCATATACTGGGCATCCGGACAATACCTACTTGCCCATTTCCGGAATCTATTAGCAGCTACCTCTTCCTCTACTTTGGCCACCTTTTCTATGCTTTCAAGATAAGCCCGATCAACTAGCATTCCCTCAGATTCCATCATGACTAGAAGCTCGCCAAATGGTCGCCAATATTCATTGTAGAAATCATACATGGTTTTCCCATACACTGGCACACTATCAAATTTCCAGGGCATGTCTGAAAGATGGCCCTTCAGGCTCTCATACAGCTTCAAAGTGCTGCTAGCATCCAGGGCAGAATAGCATATCCAAGGTATACGCTCATTTCTCTGTAGCTCTTCAACAGGAGCAATGACACTTGTTTTACCCTCGGATCCATCCTTTTTCAATTTTTTCTTACTAAATATAGTTTTCATTGAGACCTTACCAATCAAATCCTTTTGATGGTTCAGCTGAGTCCTAGACATGACCCTTCTGTCACCTGTAAGCCCTTCCAGAGAATAACCTCCATCCAAAAGTCTAGAAGAATCCCATAATCGTGCCATGTGCATTGTATCGGCATGAAATCCAGAAACTTTGAATCCATAATTCTCTATAACATGACAGTCAAAGCTATAATTATGCCAAACCTACAGAATATGCCAGTGATTCAGTTATTTCAAATATGGTTGGTAATCTTTGTTCATGTACATAGACGAAACCAGAAATTCAATAGCGACATGATTTTATAAAAAAAAATGCTTAATTTTTTACTCTTGGTAGAATAACATCACCGGGAAATCCTTCACTAATAAATAGGCCTGGGGAAAAAAGTAAAGAAGATTTCGTCCCACCGATCAGTTCATGCTCAAGGGGTGAATATTTGCAAGGCTTAACCCCAAACTACTCTAGACAGGTATTCTAATTACCGGGGTCTTACAAGGAAACTATTCCCCTGTCCATTAAGAGGTCATACCTGCACGACCTATGGAGAGGATCCAGCTTTCTGCATGCCGGTTTGGGAGAGGGTTCATGTATGAAACTGGAATTATGTATTTTCATTCCATATGTGCTTAAGTAGTGGAATGAGTGAAAAAGGAATTGGAAAAAAAATATATCAAGTCAACAAAACAGAAGCATCAGATTGTCTGGTATGGATTAATACAGAATGAGCAACTTTTTAATATCTTATGAACTGAACAAGGAGTGGTGACTTTTTTTATAGCTATATTTATGCATAAGAATCAGGAAAAGATAAAAGGTGGCATACCACTAAACCCATAGTAAAAATCAATATGGATGGTTGTATAATATGACACCAAACCTTTAGATTACCGAAGGTAATTTAAACCAGACAGTAGCTAATTGTCAGATTATCAGATATCATAACTAGTACGGCACATTTCATAGTACCAAGCATATAATTAAGACTTGAGAGGTTGCGCATTGAGGCGAGAAATAGGATTAAGACATAGAATGGAGGGAGGAAGAAAGAAAAGTTCACCTTCCTTATGGAAGAGTCACTAAAAAATTCGGCAAATTTTAATAAAATCTCTTTGCCTCCACCATCAAGAACATCTACCCAGATGCAGGACTTTCCACCTCCAAAATCAGCTTCTGGACCACAATAAATGCTGAAGCATATTATCTCACCATGATCTACAGGAGTTTCTTGTCTGACATCTATCTTGGCTACCTTTGAAGACAATAAAATCAGCAGATAATGTGTGCCACAAACATAAATTAGTTGAATTCATGTCCATAGTCACTAGAGTAAATGAGATAATTGAGCTATATAGACTAGCGAAAATGAATAACCATAATACAGTAAAAACAGTGAAAATATTAATACCTCGGTATCACATGCATGTATAAGATGCCTATACTTTGTTGTGAGCATCTTGGAAACTTCCTCTGCAAGAGATATATTATCAACAACCAGAATATCTTCATAGATACTACAGAGCCTATTCCGAAGGTTGGTTTTGTCAGTACCACCTGCCTGTTTTGCAGATCTTACATTAATTGAATCTTTTGCAATTCCATCCAAGCCATGATCACCATTGACTACAGTGATTTTCTCTTTACTAATTCCAAAAGTAGAGTCGTTACACTGGCGGACCACCTTTTCAGAATCCATAAACACGTTTGATTTGTTTAATACAGAATACTTAACAGGAGATGAGACATGTTCCCGATGGTCCTGCAGTATAATATTCCTGTCCCCATTCTTAAAAACAGCCTGGTTCTGACCAAAGGAAGCAACTCCATTAGATGCATTAGAGCAACCATTTTGCCTGTCAAATTTATTTGAGCCGTTCATTTCCTTTTTGTTTTCTGTTAACTTATCTTTAGCTATAGTCCAGCCTCTACAATCACCACCTGACAAATTTCTACCTACAGTGCTTGCGGAAAATCCATTGTTGCAAGAAGCCACATCCATCATCCTAACTTTCGTTTCACATGAACGCAAAGATTCCAGCTCTTCTTCCTCTGTCACCTCCTCCAGTGTGCCAGTTGATGCATTTGCAATTTTCATAGATGAAATGCAAACTGGAACTTTGCATGGAAAATCACGCTCATACCTCACGCCATTGTATTTATTTAGCGATGTGCCTTTTGGACAGCAAGAGAAACCTGCTCTAGACTGTACAGAATTTCCAAGCACAGAGCTGGTTCGGAGGCCATTGTATGAAACTTGGAATGACTGAATTTTTCTTCTGCAGTTCAGTTCACATCAAGCAACCAAAATAAAAATTCCAATAAATTAACGTAATAGCATTTTATCTATCCATGTTCTGGCTAAGAAAAAGCTCCACCCATAGCCATCTATGGTAAAAAAATACTCTTTCTATCCCTTATTCCACATTTACAAACAAAGCTGCCGATAAGAAAAAAGAAAAAGCTAATCCCAGATGAGGGTAACATCCCTAATAACCCATTTCAGGTTCAATAATCAACAAATTGTTAATAAAAAAAACAATACAATTAATGTTAATGCGAGGCTCAACCTACAAGGCACTATGACCCATTAGACTGAAAAACACAATCAACATAGCTTACCGTGTGATAAAAAGACATTAGTTTCTTAAGAAAAAAGAAGAATACCCAGTTATATAAGATGCAAAATTGAAGATATTAAAGAGATGGGCAAGGTGAAGGCAACGAAAGACATGAACTTTGAAGTGAAATAGAGAGAAAGAAAGAAGGGTAAACCGTTGGAGTGACGGAGACGGTAAAAGGGAAGAGAGAGAGAAGGGGCGTGAGAAGCTGCGGCGGCATAAGGGACAGTGTGGCCTCAAAGCAGACACCTCCATTGAGGCAGCAGTCACCTCTCAACCAGTGCTCCCTCCACGCTCAAACAGATTACGAACCATCTACTTAAATATACTAATATATATAATATAATATAATATAATATAATATGTAATATAGTTTTTTAAATATAAAAAAAAATTGAAAAATATTGGCCATTAACATTATTATTTAATAAAAATATAGTAAATACGATTTTATCAGATTGTTTGCCACGTAATCGTGTGATTGGATGGCCGGGATGCCTCTAATAGTGATCGAAATTTCACAAAGAATTATGTGTGTATTTTAAGTGATTATTGTGTTTTTTATGGAATATTTGGTTCAACTTACCTAATTTTTTTATTATAGCTTTTAGATAAGTCTTATAAATATAGATCATCTTCTCTTTTTTATTTCAGCACACTATGTTTGGGTTAGAATATTTTAAATTTCAACATTGTAAATAAAACCATATGGTTAAAAAGAAGGCCTTCTCCGAAAAAAAATTATATTTTTTAATAAAAATTGTTAACAAACAGTGATAAAAAATAAATAATAAACTTAATTTTAGAATGTTAAATAAGTTAAATAAACCTCCTAAAATCTATCGGTCAAAAAATATATTATTTTTAATCAAATTTAATTGAGTTTATTTAATGATTCAGACGTAGTTTATGATAATATTATTTGAATTATTTATATTATTTGATATATTTTTGTTTTAATTTAGTTAAGAAATACGTTTGAAATATTTTAAAATAACTAAATTTACACAGTTCTGAAATTAAGAAATTAAGATAAAAATTTAAAAAAATGACTAATTTTAATTTTTACATAAAATTAAATAAAAAAATTATATTTAACCTTTTATAGTTTAATTTAATTATGATAACGCAGCTCGCATAAATTGTCAAACTAATAGATGACGGGAAAAGGTTCAAGTTGGATCGAAACAAGTGTTAAACATTTTATATATTTTTAGTTAAGTGTTATTCATTTTAGGCTTTTTTTTTTATAAAAAATAAATTATAGTATTATAAATATTATAATTTAGCGTTTTTGCAAAAAGGAATGGAAGTATTATTTTGTTAAACATAAATTTGCAAAAAGGAATGTGCTTTGGTTGTCTTATATTTATATTTTTTAGTTGATGATGGAAAACTCGTTGGTGTTGGATTCGCGTAATTTCGAAAGGATATAAACTTAACTTTCAATCATGTTAGTATAAAAAAAAAAATTAAGTTAGTAAATTAAACATTGACTTAACAAAAAAAGTTACAGATTAATATAATTTACCTTTTGAGGAAAAAATTTATTGGAAAACATAAACAATTATGCTTCTTATTTAAAAATATATGAAAAAAAATTACATTTTTTTTACAACAAAAATATACATTACATAACAAAATTGAAAATAAATAACATTAGATTAAACAATAACTTTGTGTTATTTTTGTTTCTCCACCAATTTATTGACACTGATGTTTAGAATAGAGAATCACATTAAGTAGACAATTATGAATATGATAGCAATATTTTCATTCTATTATATATCAATATCTAATGCTACTAATCAGTAGATCATGATCAAGGAAAAACATGTAATAGTTCTGATTTTCATCATGACACCAAGTGGCACAATGCTATAGTAAAAAATGTTACAGATTGATTCTCAAACTTCTTTAACAGCTACATTTTCATTCATGGTTCTTAATCTTCTCTAATCCTATACCATTTCAGATTCCCTTTGTCAACTGCATTCTTTGTCCTCCAAAAAAGTATTTGTTGTATTTTGTGTCTTTGCTAAAACATCAATGGCTGTAACCACGTCACTGATCAAAGGTCGAGTATGTGCTTCCTCCTGAATGCACATTGCTGCAACTGCTAGTGCTTGGTGTAGACCCTTTGCTGGGTAGTTCCCTTTTAGCAATGGATCAACCATCGATGTATATTTCGTTCTGTCTTTGAATAGTGGTTGTGCCTGAAAACAAGATGCATTATGAACTCCATTGTTGATCATTTCTGCATATTGGTCTAATAAGCATAAATTTTCCGACTAGTTTGGTTAAATATGTTTTCGGTCGGTGTATTTCAATACAAAATTGAAATTCATTCTTGTCCCAAACTTTCTTATATTTCAGTCCAAAACTTTGAAGATGAATGGGCATAATCTTCTTAATTCAATGAAGTTAATATTTGTTACGTGTTCATTCAGACTCACATTTTATCTGAAAGTGTTAAATGGTATAAACAACTTAAATGTTTGAAATACTATTTAACCCGAAAAAGTTTCATTTTTAATGTTTGAGACCAATGTGTATCAAAGTCTGGGACAACGAATTTGAATTTTGTGTAAAAGTCTAAGACTAAAAACACATTTAACCTTTCAAAGTTTCATGACATACCCAAATGACTAAGTTTTGCTCCTCCGATGGTCTTGACTGATCAAGTACTCTTCTTCCTGTGATCATCTCTAGAAATACGACTCCGAAGCTGTATATATCTGATTTTATAGTCAATTGACCAGTTGAGGCATACTCAGGTGCACAATAGCCATAAGTTCCCATCACCCTGGTGGATACATGAGTTTTATCACCAGTTGGACCAAGCTTTGCAAGTCCAAAATCAGAGAGCTTTGGATTGAAGTTTTCATCCAATAGTATGTTTGATGATTTGAAATCACGGTATATCACTGGTGGATTTGCTACCTCATGCAAGTATTCAAGTCCTTTAGCTGCACCTGCTGCTATGTTCATTCTGGTATGCCAATCCAAAGGCTTTCTGTCCTCAGGTAGTTCTGTCAATCATTTTTCTTTTGTTGTTGGTCAGATGAAATTTAGCATTCTCGTTACCAAAAACAAAACAATAGGGTAATGTTTTCAAAAGGAAAACATCCATGGTGCCAATTCTACACATTTTATTTCAAAAGTAATTTGAAAGAACAAAATCTACTTGAAAAGATCATTATGCAAGTTATGGATTCACTGTCATGCCACTACATTTAGTTTAATCATTGCATTTGTGAAGTTTGATACTTGTTCAAACCCCAAAGGAAGGTTCAATAATGACATCTGAATTATTGTCTACTTTAAAGTTTGGAGTTTACATTACGGTTTTGTCATTAAAATATGTATCAGAAAGTTGAAAAGGGAATGTGTGTTTAAATTATTCTTGATTTCAACTCCTAAACAATGTAAAACTATTTATACCAGAATAATTCTCAAAGTGGATTGTGGCTCTCATTTTGTATACGTAATGAATTTCGTGGTATAATTAAGAAGCAGTTACTTACCAAGAAGGTGATCTTCTAAAGAACCATTCGCCATGTACTCGTATACCAAAATCCTTTGTTCACCATCTGCACAATACCCTACCAAATTGACAAGGTTAGGGTGGTGCAAGAGACTCAAAATCAAAACCTCTACAAGAAATTCCCTGTTTCCTTGGAATCCATTCCTGTTAAGTTTCTTCACAGCAACAACCTGCATCAAAGTAACACAGCATCAGAAGGTTACTATAATTGATTTCTTTTCTTTCTTGGCACAACATTCATATAGATATGAATTAAAGCTACCTGATTTATGTTTTTAATGCGTCCTTTGTACACCCTTCCAAAGCCTCCTTCACCAATCATGTTCTCAGGGTTAAAATTCCCAGTTGCAACACATAGTTCATGATAAGGAAAAGTCTGAGAGGTAATATTCCCTCTTCCCATCTTTGCAATTTCTTGTTGTATGAACTTCCTCTTGCTGTGATCTGCGTGATAAATTGTTCAAGTTTTAACCATTTGTATTTATCAGAGAAAAAAAAAATGTCAAGTGTTTGATAAGTCTGAAATCTACTATACAGGCTCACTCTACGACCACTTTGCATCTGCAGCATAGCAATCTAATGATATATTAAATCGAGAAATTTTTTCCTGAAAAACAAAAATTTTGATAGGGGCTATGAAAAATACCATGTTTAAAACACATTCTACCACATGATGGCATAGATTTTGCATGATTGAAGTCCCTGCTGCTCCCTCTGAATGCATTCTTGTTAATCTTCTCTGATGATGTGCAACATGAAAAGAAACTCATCTTCCACCTCTAAATATTTGATTTGATCTAACCAAACCCACATTTACAGAATTTCAAAGTTGATGCATCTGTTTTCCAAATGCATGCAACCTTTGACACTCCAGAAGTGGCTGAAAATCAATCTGGGATGTATTTTATTCAAACATTTGGTGTGCAGAAACCAAATTGGTCAGAAGTTCTGTTTTCCCAGAAACTTCCCCCCACATGACATGGTTACTTTAGCTTCAATGGTATTCAAAGGCCATAGTTAGGAAAAGAATTATGACTTTGTCAAATATGGTAATAATCTAAAAATGACCGATAAGGATTCACTTTTCTTTAATATTATTATCTAGAGTTCCTCAATATAGGATTTCATTAAGTGTTTTCTCTTAGCCTGCACTTTATTGTGCCAACCAAAATGGAGGATCACTCCTTTATGAACCTCCTCCAGAATAAATTATTGACAACTATTTTGTATGAATATGAACGGCTTATATCTACTTTGTTTCTTTCCCATCTACCTCCCTTATATTCTTTTTAATCAAGCCTCTACCTAATTTCTTTTATGATCAACATAATGTTCATTTTAACTTTTTGAATCACTTAAATGTTCATTAATATACCAACATAATTGAGTTATGCATGATAGATTTCTATAATGGTAACAAAGTTAGCTCCATGAAAAAAAAAAGTTTAAATATTTCTTTTGTATTTTTGTCAAAGAAAAGTTATTTGTGACATGAGAAGGCCGAGAAGAAGAGGGAAAACAAATAGCAAGACCTTATTTTTAGTCTTACGAAGATTAGTGTGTTATCAGATCCTCCAAAATTATGATCACCAAAATTGATCCTTTAAAAATCTAAAATGTCGCTACATTCTTCCTTATCAAGAAATAAGGTGGTGATATAAAAATATAAAATTATTTTGTCTTTTAATTTGAATAATAACTTATGTTCCAATTCCGATCAAAGTTCTTTTCGATAACTATCGTCGGGAACAACCATTGCATTTTTGAGGTATTGTCCGCTTTGGAACGTTTGAATTTCGTCATGGTTTTATCCTTAAAAAGCACATCAAAGGATGGAGAGAGGTAGGTAAAAATATTTAAATTTCGCTTAATAAACGAGGTAGAACTTATTGGGTGTACCCGAACAACTTAATTTTTTGGAAAAATAATATTCCAATAGTCTAGTTTTTGAAGGAGCAATTTGTTGAAACCAAAGGCAACAAAAAATAGCTGGTCTAAAATGAGCAATAGTGAAGGAGATAGGTTGAGCAGTGTTTGTTCTTAGATGAGTGAAAAGTTGCAGTAATTTAAGTTGTAGGTACTAGATCACCTACTGAGACAGAAGCTGTAAATGATATGGTGATAAAATTTGAGGTGTTTCATTAACATGGCAACTTTTTTTAGGAACCCTTCACCTGCCTCAAACTGTATTCAATGTTTTCATGTACAATTAAATTCACTCCTATCTGCTTATAATAAGTGCTGGAGGGCCACACAGAACTGTTAGGAAACTCGTAACTATTCACTTTTTCTTCACTCACTCGTCCATATAAAAGAAAACAGTCATAGGGAAAATGTTTCTTTAAAACATGACACACTTCATAAACTTAACATCAACTTCTGACATAAAAGCCAAAACTCTTTAAAAAATAGAGATAATTTTACGAATTTATAATATATAAATAGGTACTAATTTTTTTTACAAACTCATTTATGAGATTGAATTCAATTTTTTAAACCATTGAAACCAGGTTATTTTGTCACTTGATCTATTTGAGAATTTTTTTTAAACATATATTGTTTGGCAAAAAAGTTCACCAATATAAGATTTAATTAGAATAAAAATATTTTAACTTGTACTTTCATTTTCCTACTTATTAACTGAATTTAATTAAGAAAAAAATTATTCATTTGTTTTTTTTTATCTAAATAACATTATTCTTCCGAACAAAATTTCATTGGTGAAGCTTATCGAATATGAAAAGCTAAAAGCTTCAACTCCGTATCGTTCAATCATGTCGATGCCCCTACTTTCTGGGAAGCAGCGTTTCATAAATCAACACTTATCTTTATTCTACAAACTAATTATGTGTTTATTATTAAAGTAAAAAAAAAGTATTTTAAGAATGCTAATTAAAACCAGAAATGAAAAATTTAATAAAATTTTGACTTAACGAAGTTTCAGATTCTTTAAAATATAGAAATATATTCACTAATTTAAATTTAATTAACATTTTATTTATTTATATTGTTTAACTATTGAGTAGTGGAGGAACTTTACAGAGGATACGAGAGACTTTGACTTTTAATTTCTTTTATATGTAAAAATTAATATATTAATAAAAGTATATGGAAGATAGTACGATGTTGGAATGTAATAAATAAAGTGAAAGTTTTCATTCTGTGGAGAAAGATAAAGCAGAGAGAGAGAGAGGTATTAGATTCTGTCTCAAAGCATTAGCGAATTGACCAAAGGAAGACAGAGAGGTATTAGATTCTGTCTCAAAGCATTAGCGAATTGACCAAAGGAAGACAAAAAACACGACAATACGAAGGAACGAACAAGTAACAGTATTCAGAAACAAAAAAAAAAAAAAACATCTTCATCTTGATGGTAACTTAGACAATAATTTCTCCGAACTTGCTGCAAAAACTTTAGTTACGCGCTTACTAAAGTGATGACCAGAAGCTCCTATTTATGACGATTCTGAAAATGCGAGAGTGTGGAAGGTGTGAGTGAGAGGCATAGCATGGAATCGGAACAGTGTTACGATGTTTATATGAATTTGAGAGGGGAAATCCACTACGGCTTCGGCGGAAATCTGTGCAAGGCGCTGCGCGATAAGGGATTCAAGACTATGATGAGCGACGAGAGAATGCAGAGTGGTACGCAAGATTCACCCTTTCTTCTTAGGGCAATCGAACAATCTAGAATCGCCATCGTTGTTTTCTCCAAAGACTACCCACGTTACACTTGGTGTCTGGAGGAGCTTGTCAAGATTGTCGAATGCATGGAGACCAAGAACCAACTGGTTTTCCCAATCTTCTACAAAGTCAAACCCTACTACGTCAGGGAACAGAAGAAATACTACTGCGATGCCTTCGCCAAACACGACAAGAAGTTCGGGGAAAACTCCGAGAAAGTGCAGAAATGGAGGTCTGCTTTGTCTCATGTCGCCAAATTGCATGGACTCATCGCTCGATCTGGGTACGTAAACTTTTCTATTCTAACTCGCATACTTTAATCCAAAACAATTTGAATTACTAGGGTTATTTTAGTTCATTCATTATCTGTTTGTTAAAGTACTAGGTTGTGTTGTGATCTTAATTTGATAGGTATGAATACGAGCATGTTGAAAAGGTTGTGGAAATGGTGACTCGATCGTTGTTTCGGTACGATATTTTTTTATCAATTTTAGGGGATTGGATACTCGTTACTCCTTCACGGGTTTTCTGTATCGAGCATTGTCGCGAGAGAGATTCAAAACCTTCATGGATGATGAAGAGTTGGAAGACGGGGACAAAATTTCATCGTCTCTTATTAAAGCTATCGAATCGTCGAGGCTATCCATAGTTGTTCTTTCTGAAAACTACGCATATTCCTCATGGTGTCTTGCTGAACTTGACACCATCATGGAGTGTAAGAAGACAAAGAATCAGTTGGTGTGGCCAATATTTTACAAAGTGGAACCCAACACTGTGAGGTATCAAAAGAACAGTTATGAAGAAGCCATGGCTAAGCATGAACAAAGATATGGAAGTGAGTGCAGTAAGGTGTTAAAATGGCGACAGAATTTGTCTGAAGTTGCTGGCTTGAAAGGAGTCTCCCTTCAACCTAATCAGTAGGTGTTACATTTTGCTTTACTTGAATAGGAAAATAATAATCATGAAAATTGATTTTTTGTTTATTTATTTTGTAGGTATGAATTTAAAGTGGTGGAGGAGATTGTGAAAAAAGCCATTGAGAACGATGATGGAAGTTACTCCCGTATAACAGGTCTTGACTACAGTCAAATCATGAACAATGATGATGAAAATGAGTTGGCTAATCAGACGGTGGATAATAGAGATTGCATCTCTATATGTAGCCCTAGCTGGAATGAACACACCACTAACAATGATGATGAAGACTGTTTCTCTGCATCAAGTGTGGGTTAGAAGGAAAAGTTCTTACTTCTTTTTATAGTGCAAGGTTTCATCTTATGGTAAGTAATATATATATATATATATATATATATATATATATATATATATATATATATATATATATATATAGTGTATACTGATAACATTTTCTAAGAAAAGAGGTGTGCTACTGTGAGAGTGAGACAGGAGAGATATATATAGTGTCTGTGTATAATGATAACATTTTTTTTTGTAAAAGTAAAGAGTTGTGTTACTGCATATTTTTAGATAATATTAGTTTCTAGCCGTTAATCTTTAATTCCTCTGTTCCTTACTTGCACCAGAGGCACAATATTTATTTGTGATACTATTTTTTTAGAATAATGATAGAATGACACCCCAAAGTTACCACTTTCATGACCACCTTACGTGGCAGCAGGAATTAGATTTAAATTATTAATTTTTTAATTGAAAAATTAAATTGGCATCAGGAAGCGTTATTTCCCGCACACACGCGTGTAGTCCAGTTGCCACAT